>ENA-OZRN01000002-OZRN01000002.1-human-gut-metagenome-genome-assembly--contig:-NODE-2-length-150338-cov-12.222773_pt1 | contig 150338 bp, 156 predicted proteins | sample MGYA00243270_ERZ653947 | MGnify/ENA primary metagenome ERZ653947 (study PRJEB26926, sample SAMN06164695) | human gut metagenome | biome: ENVO:00009003; feature: ENVO:2100002; material: ENVO:00002003...
CGAGATCATGCCTAGTCTCGTGGGCTCGGAGATGTGTATAAGAGACAGGTTATAAATATCCTCTTTGTTCATGGATGTAAATGCAAGGATTCCCTTTGCTTTTACCTTTCCATCAACCGTTACCTTCGCATTAAACTTCACCAGTCCGGCACCGCCGCTTTCCTTGCGGACTTCAATCTCCAGGCAATCGCCCGGAATGACCGGTCTTAAGAACTTGAATTCCTCGCACTTTAACAGCACATAGATCTTATCGTCCTCCGTGCCCTGACTCTCCATCGTAATCGAGCAAAGCTGCGCACACGCCTCAATGACCAGCACACCCGGCATAATCGGTGCATCCGGAAAGTGTCCTGCAAAATATGGTTCATTCACGGAAACGCATTTGATTCCCTTTGCATATTCGCCGTCTTCCACCTCTAAAACCTTCTCGATCATCTGGAACGGTGGGCGCTGCTTGATTCTTTTTTGTACTTCGTTAATATTCATCATTACAGGCTCAGTCCTCCATCCAATACAATGACCTGCCCTGTCATGTAGGAGCATGCAGGTCCGGCAAGCATCGTAACTACATCACCGATTTCCTCGGCTGTACCAAACCGTTTCATCGGAATATCCTTTAAGTATTCTTCCTTCTTATCCTCCGGCAGAGCCTCTACCATATCGGTTGCGATAAATCCCGGTGCCACTGCATTCACACGGATGCCATATGGTGCAAGCTCCTTTGCCATTGTGGCTGTCATGGAGTTTACAGCGCCTTTTGTTGCACTATATACACTCTGTCCCGGTACTGCAAGCTTGGAACTTACGGATGATACATTCACGATCACGCCCTGTTTCTTCGAGAACATCTTCAAAACTGCCTGCTGGGTACAGTACATGTATCCCTTGATGTTCAAGTCGAGACACTGATCAATCGTATCCGGATTCATCATCAGGACAAATTCATCCTTTACGATTCCAGCGTTGTTGACAAGGACATCTAACTGTCCAAATGTGTTTATGACCTCACGCATCATTGTCTTTACTTCGGCAAGATCGGATACGTTTGCCTTGATGGCAACGGCTTCGCTTCCGGCTGCCTTGATCTTCTCTACGACTTCATTTGCGGCTGCTTCGTTTGAATTATAGTTGACGGCTACCTTGTAGCCAGCCTCTCCAAGCTTGATCGCACATGCGCGCCCGATTCCGCGGGATGCGCCTGTGACAAGCGCTACTTTACCATTTGTCATGTTTTTCTCCTTTATTCTGTATATTCTACAACTGCGAACCCCACATATCTCGAATATATATTTCCAGTTTGTTCATTCCATATACAATGTATTGAATCTAAGAAGTTCTAAATGTTCTGATATATGTATCTATAATATGCGCCACCGCCGTCAATTCGCCATCCATGGCTCAATGACGGCTTGTTTGAACATCGTGTTCAAACATGGCTAATATTATTACAGAACATTAAGAACTTCTAATATTCAAACATATCGTATATGTTCATGAAACAAACTGGAAATATATAATTCACTTTATCTTTTTGTTCGCAATTGCCTCTATAATTATCTTTTTATAATCCATACTATGCCACTTTCTTTAAGATGACTGCGGCATAGCTGCCACCGATGGCACAGCTTGTTGCGAGTACATACTTGTATGCGGATGTGTCGACAACTTCCTTCGTTACCTCTTCGGTTGTTACATAGTAAGCATTCTGTCTTGTGGCAAGATCTCCGGACAGTGTAAGTGCAGCATGTGCAACAGACAGTGCGGAGCTTGCAGCTCTGCCTTCACCTGTATAATCTCTGACCTGATGTACAGGAACCTTTCCTGCGAAAATTTCTTCGTACACATGGCGCTCCAATGTGTCGACTTCGTCGGCACCATTTGCGAATCCGTAAACGGCATCAATCTGATCCAATGTGATGCCTGCCATAGCGGCTGCATCTACGATGGCGTTCATCAGTCCCTTTTCGGTACCTGCGACATCACCGTAAGCAACGCCTTCGTGTGTCATGGCGTAACCACATACCTCTGCGTACTTCTTCGCATTGTGGCTTGCTGCGTATGTCTCGTTCTCGAGTGCGATACTCGTACTACCATCGGCAAGCACGAATCCGTCACCGCCAGCGTATGCCTGCTTCACATCTCCGGCTACCTTGCCAAGCTTCGCATAGAGCTTCTCCATAACCTCGCTGTTCTCATCGGTACCAGTTGCAAGCATTGCCTTGCCGCGGTTCTGCTTGATCTCGTTATATGCATAGCACAAGCTGCTCATACCAGACTGTGCGCCGTTTGTCACTGTTACGTTATAGCCACGCATACCTGTCTTGATCGAGAGGTATCCACCTGCTGCATTGTAAACGGTGTTCGGGAAGTTGAAGGCAGAACCTGCTGTTGTTCCATTCTCAGAAATGTGCTCCTGGAACTCATATACGGTTGTAAGTGGGCCATCACCGGTTCCGACGATCATACCAAGCTCTTCTGCATTCTCCTCTGTTACCTTGATGCCTGCTTCCTGCAGTGCCTCAAGACCAGAGATGACCTGCATCAGACTGAACTTGTCGAGCTTTCTGTAGAATGCCATCTTCAAACCATATTTATCGTAATCTTCTTTTCCAACATTTGCATGTACAGACGCTGCTTCCGGCTTTGTCTGTGCATTGACCTTATCGATATAGTTGGCAACGCCATTTCCAAGTGGGCTGACGATACCAAGACCTGTGATATAAACCTTCTCATCGTTCTCAGTTTCCTTCACATTGCCCGGCTCCTTCGAGAAGATGATACTTGCATTGCTTCCGCCAAATGCAAAGGAGTTAGACATTACATAGTGCAAATCCTTTTCCTTCATTGTATTCGGCATGAAATCGAATGTGCCTGCCTTCTCACCGAGCGCCTCGATATCCTCCTCAGAATATCCGATCGTTGGTGGAATCTTGTTCTCTGTCAGAGCCTTGATTGCGAAAACTGCCTCGATCGCACCGGCTGCACCTAAGCAGTGGCCAACCATTGCCTTTGTAGAGCTGACGCTTAAGTCTGGATTTGTCTCATCAAAGATTGTATGTAAGGAGAGGAATTCTGCCTCGTCGTTCTTGGCGGTTCCTGTTCCGTGTGCATTTACATATGCAACATCCTTTGGCTCGATGCCTGACTTCTCAATTGCCTCGCGAATCGCATACATCTGTCCAAGTCCGTCCGGACGTGGTGCTGTGATATGATGGGCATCACTGCTGATTCCTGCTGAAAGCACGTCACAGTAGATCTTCGCATTTCTCTTCTTTGCATGCTCATAGCTCTCCACGATGATCGCACCAGAACCTTCACCAAGTGTGATACCGTTGCTGTGGTTAAATGGCGAACATGCCTGCTCAGAAAGCGCATGAAGAGCTAAGAAGCCTGAAAATGGAACAGATGCAAATGCATCGGCACCACCAACGATAAACGCATCTGCCACACCGGCACGGATCAACTCACACGCATAAGCAATACTGATCGTACTTGCTGCGCAGGCATTACCAACGTTTGTGACAACACCCTTTGCGCCTGCCATATTTGCTACATGGTTTGCAATCGAGGCAATCGTCATCTTGTTGATATCCTCTGCATGCTCACCCTTTGTTACATAATTTTCTACACTGACAACACCACCGACGCAGCTTCCCATGACAACACCGACACGACCGGCATTACTCTCATCGATCACAAGACCTGCATCATCGAGTGCTTCCTTGGAAGCCTTCAGGCAGAGCTTGCTGACACGGTCAACATCCTTTGCCTCATCGATCTCATCCAGTGTATCGCAGTGTACTTCTGCACCAAGGTTTGCATAGCAGTCGGTTGTATCAACAGATGCTACCTTATCAATTCCTGTTTTTCCAGCCAGTGCATTTGCGAAGCACTCATCTACGTTATTTCCGATTGCGCTGATCATGCCAAGTCCGGTTACAACGCAACGTGTATTTGTAATCTTATCCATTTTTATCTCCTTTATATGCCACCACGCATTCGCGCGTTTCCTATCTACCTGTTCAGAATACACAGGGCTGCCCCAAAGTTTCCTTTCGGGACAGCCCTCTTTGTATGACTTGCTATTACATATTTGCTACAACGTACTTTGTAAGGCTCTCGATGTTGTAGAAGTGCTCCTTTGCAACACCTGTCATAGCTACGCCGTAAGCAGAATCGATACAAGCGATAATCTCCAGGGAATCAACAGAATCAAGTCCAATTCCATCACCAAACAATGGAACTTCATAATCTAATTCTTCCTCAGGGATTCTAAGATTCTTTGAAAGCATTCCTTTAATGTTCTCAGCGATTTCTAACTCTTTTTCGTTCATTCTATGTATCCTTCCTTTTCTTATATTTTACCCCGAATCAACGGGTATATTTTAAGAGTGTTTCCACTCCAAATATCATGATTGTTTCTTCACACCGTAGGTATCACGCAACTCATAGATCCTGTCTCTGCAGACGCCTGCATATTTTTTGAGGACAACCGATGGTCTGCCTTCTTCGTTTAAATCCATCTCGACCGGCTTGCCGACGATAATGTGCATGCGATGGAAGACCTTAAATTCGCCGTCGATCACAACTGGTACAACCTGCGCCTGTGCCTGTCTCGCAAGCATCAGAAATCCTGGCTTGAATTCATCCATCACTCCGGTATGGCTCGTATGTCCTTCCGGGAATATGTAGATCGGGCAGCCCTCATTCATCTTCTCCAATCCCATCGACAGCCAGCTTGTATCCATCTCCTGACGGTTCATTGGGATATATGGAAGATTGCGGAACAACCAGTTAATCTTCTTCTTATCATACCAGTCCCGCGCAACAAAGGTATGTACCCTATATTTACCAAACAGTCGTGTCATATAGAACCCATCCACATGACTTGTGTGATTGGAATAAACAACACAGTTGCCTTTTTTCAACGCATCTTTCGTTGCCTTTTTGTCTTCCCACGTTACCTTGGGCGGGTACAGGATACGGATTACGCCATTCGCGATCGCAAAGGCAAGCTTCGCTGCAAATCTCTTTAGTATCTCCACGTTCTACACCAGCTTTCCGTAAGGTCCAACCTCCGGGTTGTCCCAGTTCATATTGATTGCCATCTCGAATGTACTGTGTCCAAGCAACGGTCGCTGCAGCTTGTTCCACGTACGTTCCGATAAACAGCCTTCCCTTGCATATTCGTGACCAGCCTCTTTGAATTTCTCCAGATAGCGTGCCACCTTCTCTGCAAACCCCTGCTCTGAGAGTGGACCCCCCTGCGGTGCCAGCACCGTTGTGTATTTTCCCTCGCCGCAGATCCGGTCAAACTCTGCAAACACGGCATCGTAACAGTTGTCTGTCACCTCATAGCCGCATGTGGATACTAAAATCAGTTTCTTCTTTTCGAGCTCCGGATACCGCATGTTATGCAGGAACCGATGATTCTCCTCATCGCCCGGATTCCCGCGATACTCCTGTACATAGGAGATCATACGATCCGTAAATGCCTTCAGCTTTGAAGGCAGTCCAAAGAAATAAAGCGGAAAGCTCTCAACAATGATATCGCTGTCCATCACCATCTGCCGCAGCTCATCCATATCATCGTGGATACAGCACTGCCCCGGTGTCGTCTTCCAACAGACAAAGCACCCATGACAATGGTCAATCCTTTTGTCCTTCAATGCTACCTCACAGACTTCCGTGTCCGCTCCATATTCTTCCACCATGCCTTTGACAAATGCATGGGCAACTTTGAGGGAGGAGCTGTAATCTCCACGCAAGCTTCCGTTAATCAAAAGTATCTTCATCTTCGCTCACACTTTATCTTCTAATTTTGTTGTGTTCTCCCTGCATACATCTAATTAACATTGGTATACGCGTAGAAAAGCACTGTGTTATTTTCGCATATATTCCAAGTTCCTACAAGTGTCAAAAAACGGAATGTGTATATTTTTTACACATTCCGCCTAATTTGCACAACTTTTTTTGATTGTTCTTATTCACCAAATACCCGCTTCATCACCGGATCTTCGCGAAGCACCTGTTTCGCCTTCTCCCGGTACTTTGCTTCATGCAGATATGTGTAACGATTCGGCTTGATCTGCGGTGCCATATCGATTGCCGACTCGTAGTCTGCGCGATTCAAGCCAAGTGTCGATACGAAATCCCAGAATCCGGTATCCTCGAAGATCTTATTGACACGCACATACCGGTGATCCTGTACAACTGCCATCACATAGGTGGCGATTCCAACCTGCACACCGTGGAGCTGTGGCACCTCCAGCAGCTTATCCAGCGCATGGGAGATCAGATGCTCACTACCGCTCGTCGGCGCACTGCCACCTGCGATCTCATTTGCAATTCCGCTCATCGCCAGCGAATCAACCAGCTCCTTCAGGAAGAGGTTATCCTGAATACTCTCAAATGGTGTCCGCACGAAGCTGTTGACCGCCTTCTTCGCAATCATTACCGCGAAATCATTCACCTCGGACACGCCATGCTCCGCCTCAAAAATCCAGTCGTACAGTGCTGTGATCTTCGATACCATATCACCGATACCGGAATATAAGAACTTCGTCGGTGCGGACTTCAATACATCCGTATCCACCACGATTCCATATGCCATGCGTGCTGGCACAGACGTACGCTTGCCATTTACCAGAAGTGATGCACTTGCCGAAGAAAATCCATCACTCGATGCCGATGTCGGCATGCTGATAAATGGAAGCTTCCGCAGATAAGCGGCATATTTTCCGGCATCAATGACCTTGCCGCCGCCGATGCCTAAGATCACCTGTGTCTTCGCGTCGATTGTAAATGCCAGATCGATGATATCCTTGATATCCGTTGTGTCAAGCTCACAATACGAAAGCACCTCGATATCCGCCTCGGAAAGGGAATCCATTACCGTCTTTCCGAACATCTCCACAAGTCCATTTCCAAAGAATACAACCGCTTTCTTAAATCCGCTTGACTGCAGATATTTTCCTACGTTTCCAAGTGTTCCGCTCCCAATCTTCAAGATTGTCGGGATTGCAATATGAGATCCTGCCATGTATATACCCTCCTGATTCTTCTCTGCTTATTTATTATTATAATTCTTGTTCAAATTATTCAACAGCACCTGTCCAACGCCGTCCACCGCGGCTATCGCTTTCTCCATCAGTGCGACCGGATCCTGTTCCACACGCCCGCGTATCCATTCAACTGCATTTTCCGAAAGCATCTTCGCGAGTATATAAGATGTATCCTTGATTGCCTGTTCCTTGTATGTGATGTCCGGATTTTGCACCATCTCTTTTTCTGCGTACGCCTGCACGCTCCGGTAAATGGAGCCATAGCTGATTTCTAACAGCTGGTCACCAAACGAGTCCCGTCCCATTGACTGGTAGAGGTTTCTTATAAAGTTTTCGTTCTTCTTTCCATACTGTCCCATGAAACGCAGGTTACTCTTCCACGAGTTCTCCAGATTGTCCTCATCTAAGACAAATAATTTCTTCGCCTTTGTGACGACAATCTCCTCTAACAGTGCATAGATATCCTGATAGTGATAGTAAAATGTATTCCGTGTAATTCCGATATAATCGGTTACTTTTTTTACAGTGATCTTATCGATCGGCATCTGCTTGGACAATTCAATAAATCCATCCATGATCGCCTGCTTTGTAAATTTAGACATGCCATCTTCCTTCCTGTATAAAAACCAGATCTTACAATTCCTAAATCATTGTTTCTTCGTACCCGTTATACCTGCCGCATTTCTCCCAGATACTCCTCACACTGTTTCCGGGCAAATGCCTGCAATTCTTCTCCGTATTCCAACCGCAGTCTGCACAATGCGCGCTTTGCCTCCTGCACATAGGCAATGTACGCTTCCCGGTCTGCGAACTTCCGCTTGCCAAAAAGCACTGCCTGCATGTAGCCCGCAACATCGTCTTCCTTCAAAAAGGCACGCAGGGCAAAATCCCAACGCTCATACCATGCGTCCGTCCCGATCTCGCCGCCTGTCAACAGATCCTCCGCTTTCAGGAACCGTGGTACAGCTGCAAGCAACCTTGCAATTTTCGCTTCCCGGTCACCGTCGAGTGCTAAAATCTCCAGGCTTCCACAATCATCAAACACGCCATTGCCAAGACGCAGGTCAGCAAATCCATCGATGCCCTCTGCCACAACCTCTGTCAGATGTTCACAGCGTGCAAACGCATAGTCATCCAGAAATCGAAAATTTTTTCCAAGGCGCACCTGCTTTAAATTTTTCTTCTCATAACACGCCTTTTTCCCAAGCTCGGAAACTGGAAGGATGCGCGTGTAGCTTCTTCCCTGTATATCAAACAGCGTAACCGGAAGCTCATCCGGGATGGTCAGAACTTCCATATCGCTGTCGATATGCTCGATTCGGATGCGGTCACCATCCAGCATTGCCAGCCCCTTTTTTATAATACATGTAAATGAATTCTCCTCATAGAGGCAGCTAAATTCATCCTGTGTCATACGTTATCCCTCGCTCAAAAGCTTTTTATCTTCCATACAGAGTCTGCAGGTGATCTGCATGGTATCCCCGGCATCCACATACCGAATTGTACCACCATTTTCATCGACGATCCGCTGGATGATCTGTGTTCCATACCCATGCGAGCCGCGATCCTCTTTTGTCGTCTGATATCCCATTCCTGCTTCATTCGCATGCAGCTTCTGACTGCTGTTCTTTGAGTTCTGTAATTTCAATTCCAGCATCTGCGCCGCAGGATCTTCTGCGATCACAACCTGAATCTGTCTGGTCTCCGTCTGCACACATGCTTCGATCGCATTGTCCAGCAGATTCATCACGAGGCTGACCAGCGACATCTCGTCCATACGCAGATTTCCATTTAAGGTTCCCTGCACATCACAAGTGATCTGTTTATGCTCTGCTTCCTGTATTTTCTTCTGCAATACAAGCTCCAGCAACTGTCCATGCGTGACCGTTCCCATATTCTCACGCATAACCTGTACAAGCCACTGATACTTTTTTAATTCATGATTCATCTGGCGATATGACTGGTTCTGTTTTACCACATCGACATATTGCTTCTGCATCTGCCCGATGCTTTGCTCCAGCCGTTCACACTCTGCCTTTGCCCGCTGCCGCTCCCGGTAATAATGCACCTGCACAAAGGCAACGCCCACAACCAGCAAGGCAAACAGTCCAATCCCCACTGCTTTTTCCATTTGCATTTCTCCCTGTATCTGTATTACACATGCTGTTCTACCATACACATGTACTGTTCATGAAATGATGTCCGGTATGTCCGTCCAATCGGAATCTCCGTACCATTTGACAAAATCACGCTTTCCCGCATCACAGTATCAATATAATTATAATTCACAACATATCCGCCATGACAGCGCAGGAAATTTCTTCCGAGAAGTTTCATAATCTTCGTCAATGACTGATAACATTGGTACGTTCCCTGTGCTGTGTGAATCTGCACAATCCGATCCTGTCTCTCGGCATATATAATATCTGCCTGCCGGATATACATCATCTTTCCATGATTTCTAAGTTCAATAATTTCATGGTCTTCCTGATCACAATAAATCTGTATCGCCTTTTCCATCGCACGCGGCAACATCTTCTCCTCGTTTTGCTTTAACACAAAATAGCAGTGGATCGTATCATACACTTCCGGTGCAAATTCCAATACCCATGTCAGATAGATGATCTGGCACAGCGGCAGCTTTTTATTTAACTCTTTGCTTAATGTAATCCCGTTGAACTGCCGGTTTTCATACTCGATATCCATAATCGCAATATCACATTTTATATCCTGCACCTCCAGTCCCAGATGCATCTCCTGTGGTGTAAGAATCGTAATGTCTTCCTCCTGAACACCTTTGCAAGAAAGTAATATTGTTTTCGCGCGCTCGGCATCCATTCGTTCATCATCACATATAATAATCTTCATCGTAATAATCGTTCCGTTCCTTCGTATTTCTCTTTCAGCGGCGAACCATAGACTGTGGAAGCAACACACAGATCTGCCGTTCTCTTCCCTTTTTCCGCAGTTGTTTACTGCCATCATATTTGCCGATCAGTGCATCCGCAAGTGCCTGTTCCTTTTTGTGCGGTACTCGTTTTCCCGTCACATAGTCAACATCCAGAAACAAACTGCCCTTCCGCTCACTCACTGTAAGCTGTACAAATGCGTCCGCCTCTTCAACAACTCCTGCAAATGCCGTCTCCAGCATCGCATCCACAATTACCGTTACATCCAGTTCCGCCTTATCCGTACATTGCAGCGGTTCCACGACTGCCTCAAACAGCAGCGCACGTGCCTGTGCACGCTTCGCATAATCCGCCACGACTGCATCTAGTGTAACATTTCCACTCAGGTTCTGTCCATAGACAAATGGCTGTTTTGCAAGTGCTGCATAATGCATCTGACTTTCCGCCTGTAATTTTTGCAGCGTTTCCTGCTCCCGTTTTCGCCATACGATATCAAGTTTATTATACACATATGGCACATAATCACAAACCATAATCAAAGATACAACCCACACGATACCCAGTGCCAGTACCTCGTACCCTGCAATTGTATTTTTCCGCAACTGATCGATCAGCTTCCAGCGGGATGCCAGAGACACATACGAGATAAACGTGTAGCCAAATACAATCCGTTTGTAGATATACCCGCTTCCCTCATACTCCTGCTTGAACATTTTCTTTAAGAAGAGTGCTGAGAGAATAAATGCCAGTGACATCACTCCAAACACCAGAATGCATGCCCGAACCGGTGCAACCGGTGTAAAGCTTACTAATTTTGTCAGATCTTCATTCAAATCTGGAGATGCGTAACCGAAAATGGAAAATAACAGACTGGTCATGCCCTGTTCCAAAATCAAGATACAGTAATTGCGCCAGAAGCATCCTTCGTTATTGATTACAATTAACAATGCCAGCATCAGGATTTCTGTCAGTCCGCTATAAAGCCAAAGCTTCTCTCCATGATAAAACATCAAAACTTCGTAGATTTCAAAATACCCGACAATCATAAACAGAGACAGCAGACGCATCCATATGCTCCGCCGTCTCCGCTTAATCAAAACCATGCACGTTATAAACAACCACACGGAAATCTCTAGCCCCAGTGCCAACACAGAAAATAATTCTTCTACCATAGTACCCCCATAATTTATCCCTTTGTTTCTTGGAAGCAGCACACAAATCTGCCGTTCTTTTCCTTTTCTTCTGATCTGTTTACTGCCCTCATATTTTCTGATCAGGGCTTCTGCAAGCGTCTGTTCCTTCTTGCGCAGGATTCGTTTTCCTGTCATATAATCGACATCCAGAAACAAACTGCCCTTTCTCTGTCGCACGGTAAACTGTACAAACGCATCAGCACCTGTCGAAACATGTGTAAATGCCGTTTCTAACATCGCATCGGCGATTACCGTCACATCCAGCTCTGCCATATCCGATATATGTACCGGCTCTACGACAGCATCAAACAAAAGCGTTCGTTCCTGCGCACGCTTCGTATAATCTGCCACCACTGCATCCAGCGTCACATTTCCACTCAGTGTCTGTCCATAGACAAACGGTGCTTCTACCAGCCGCTCATAGTGGCGTTCACTCTCTGCCAGCATCTGTGCCAGCATCTGCTGTTCCTTTTTCTGCCATCTGGCTTCTGACCGGTTATAGACATACGGAACATAATTGCATAAAATCACAATTCCTATGATCCACACCACATACAAAACAACAAAATTACTGATTTCCACATCGCCCTGTCGTATCCGATCAATCAGCTTCCAGCGCGAAGCAAGGGATACATACGCGATCAGAATATACCCGATCATGATATTCCGGTACAGACGTCCATCCCCGGTATATTCCTTCCGGAAAATGAATTTCAGAATAAGTGTTGCAATGACACAGCACACATTCATCAACCCCAAAATCAAAAAGTTCGTAACAGATATTGGAAGTGGCTGGAATCCGATAATACTCAGCTGGTACTCCTGCAGCTTCGGAAATGGCAGCGCCGCCATTGTAAAAAACAGACTTCCAACACCCTGTTGTAACACAACGATGCAGAAGTTTCTCCATAGATTTCCCTCGTTATTCACGGCAACAACCGTCATCATGACTGCAATCTCCACGAGTCCTGCCGGAAACCACGCTACCTCACCGTGATAACTCATCAAAAACTCATACAGTATAAAATATACCATCAACACAGCCCACATGCCTGCATGAAACAGAAACGATCCCGGTTTCCGTTTCAGCAGGAACATGGAGCTTAAAAACAGCCACGATCCAGTTACAAGCCCTAACATAACAAGCTTATAAACATTCTCTGTCATACCAACAACCTGTTACAGCGCCTTCATCCGGTCGATTGCCTTAACCGTATTCTCATAGGTTCCAAATGCAGTCAGACGGAAATATCCTTCGCCGCTTGGTCCAAATCCCGAACCCGGTGTACCAACGACATTTGCCTTCTCTAACAGATAGTCAAAGAACTCCCAGGAACTCATACCGTCTGGTGTCTTCAGCCAAATATAAGGGGCATTGACTCCCCCGGATACCGAATATCCGGCATTTTTCAATCCATCAAAAATATATTTCGCATTCTTCATATAGTATGCGATCTGCTCGCCGGTCTGCTTCTTTCCTGCCTCAGAGTACACTGCTTCTCCGGCCGCCTGCACAATATACGGAGCACCGTTGTATTTTGTTCCATGGCGTCTTGCCCAAAGTGGATTCAAGGCAACACCATCTGCGGATTTTAACTCCTTTGGAATCACTGTAAATCCAAGTCTTGTTCCGGTAAATCCGGCATTCTTCGAGAAGCTTCGAAGCTCGATTGCACATGTCTTTGCACCGTCACACTCATAGATGGTATGTGGTACATCCGGCTCACTGATATATGCCTCATATGCAGCATCGTAGATGATCACTGCATGCTTTTCGTTTGCGTAATCTACCCATTTCTGCAACTGATCCTTCGTGATCGTTGCACCGGTCGGGTTGTTCGGGAAACACAGATAGATGATATCCGGTGTCTCCTCCGGAAGCTCCGGGGCGAATCCATTTTCTTCCTTACATGGCATGTAGATCACATCGCTCCAAAGACCGGTTGTTGCATCATACGTTCCGGTTCTTCCTGCCATAACATTCGAATCTACATAAACCGGATATACAGGATCGCAGACAGCGATCTTATTGTCAAGGGAAAAGATCTCCTGAATATTTCCGGAATCACATTTTGCACCGTCACTGACAAATACTTCGTCGATTGCGATGTCAACACCGCGTGCATTGTAATCGTTCTTTACAATCGCACTACGCAAAAACTCATAACCAAGGTCAGGTGCATAGCCCTTAAATGTCTCCTGCACGCCCATCTCGGATACTGCTTCATGCAGACGGTCGATGATTGCCGGTGCGAGTGGCTGGGTTACATCACCGATACCAAGACGGATGATCTCCTTGTCAGGATTTGCCGCCTGATACGCACGTACCTTCTTGCCGATGGTTGAGAAGAGGTAACTTCCCGGAAGCTTCAAATAGTTGTCGTTTACTTTAAACATGTCTTTTTCCTCCTAAATGTCTATTGTGACGCTGCGAAGGTTTCTAGCTGATTCTCGGTTGTTCCAACATGTGCAATTCCATGCAGACGCGCTCCCGCTCACTTCATCACGCAATGGTACTAAATTCACGTCATACAAGTTTGACGTTCATTAAGTACCAGCGTGCTTCAATGGTCTGCATTAAAATTGACATGTTGAAACAACCTGATTTACCCTGTAATCGTTCGCAGCTGTGTTTACAAATGCTATACAATCATAATATGATTTACTACGAATGTTTTGTAACCTTCTGCCTTGGCTATACTTCAATTTCTCCGTCGAAGACGACCTTGGCAGAGCCTGTCATGTAGATGATGTTCGCGTCGCGGTCCCAGCGGATGATAAGCTCGCCGCCAAGCAGCTTCACTGTCACTTCATCTTCTGTCTTGCCATTTAAGATGCAGGCAACGGCAGTCGCACAGGTACCGGTTCCACAGGCAAGTGTCTCGCCGGTTCCACGCTCCCATACACGCATCTTCGCATACGTCGGGCTGACTAGCTCGACAAACTCTGCATTGACACGACGCGGAAAGATTGGATTGTTCTCGAACAGCGGTCCTACTTCCTCCAACGGGAAGTTGTCGACGTCGTCCACGAAGCTCACACAATGTGGGTTACCCATGGATACGCAGGTAATGCGGTATTCTTTTCCCGCTACCATGATTGGATAATCCTGCACGATATCCCCTGCATCCGGCAGATCCACTGGTACGTCCTCTGGTGCAAGAATCGGGGCTCCCATATTGACACGCACAAGTTCTACTGTCTTCCGTCCGTTTTTCTCCTCATCGCCAAATGTAAACTCCAGATATTTAATACCTGCCAGCGTCTCGATGGACACGGAAGTTTTATCCGTCAGCCCATAATCATACACATACTTTCCGACGCAGCGGATACCGTTTCCACACATCTCACTCTGCGTGCCGTCCGCATTGTACATATCCATCTTGAAATCCGCCACCTCCGACGGCTTGATCAGGATCAGTCCATCTGAGCCAATTCCGAAATGCCGGTCTGATACCCGCACTGCAAGCTCCGACGGATGCTCTACTTTTTCCTTGAAACAATTGACATAGACATAGTCATTGCCAAGCCCTTCCATCTTCGTAAAATGAAGACGCATATGCTCACCTTCCATCTTTTTTTCGTTTATTTTATATTTTACTCGTTTTTCCAAACTAAACCACTGAAATTTTACCATAAAAAAAAGGAGAGTGCAACGCACTCTCCAATAGAATCTCGATATCGTCTATTTATCCGTCAAATAAATAAACAGCCGGCTTCATTATACTGTGAATGTAAGATCTAAATAATACATATACTGCCCTTCCACGATCTGACCGTCCACGGCACTGACTCCAAACAGATATCGCTCTTTTCCCCCTTCTCTCGTAGATCCATAATACGCCCATATCGGAATCACATTACATTTTCCATCCGTATAACACACATAGACATAATTTAGCTCCACCCGGTCTATCATTATCTTATGGACATCTGCATAGGCATTCGTCTTTTCAAATTTCTGCATATAGTTCTGCGCCGCTGCATCCACCTGTTCCAGGGTAAGAACACTTTCAATTCCGATTCCGGTCTCTTCCACGTCATATGGCGCTGACTGTATATCTGCCACAGCCACGCCGTCAACATCTACCGCAACCGTGATCACCTCTTCCGAAGCCGGCAGTTGATTGGCAATTCCAAATGTAAAATTATATGCACCGGGTGTCCCAGCTACCGGAATTCCATCCCTCGTACGAGTGTAACTAAAGCAGTACGCACAATCGTTCAATGTACTCGGATTCATAGATGCGGCATCTTCATTTGCAACGAGTTTTGCTCCAATACCGGTTTCAAAGCATGTGAAATCGTCATATCCAAGTTTTGCAAGAAACTCATCGGCCTTTGCCTCCGCCTCTCTTATATCCAGCCCCTCCACGGCATCTTCCTCTGTTTTCGGCCGCACTGTAATTTTCGCTTCATACGAATACATATCATACCGCATGTAACGCATGCGGGAATAAGGATATGCATTCGAGTCATAATATGCACATGTATATACATACGGGATCTCATCGATTTCACCATCCACGCGAGCAAGACTCGTCGTGATTCCATCTGCAATCTCATATGTATAAATAGCCTTTCCTGTTTCCTCTGTGACCATTGACTCATCCCGTTGATCTGCAAGCCAGTCCTCCGTTTCCAAATCCGACTGAATACCATTTTCCCATATTGCATGAACGGAACTGTTCTCCGTATCTGTCTGTAACTGTAATTCCTGCTGTCTTTGAAGTAATTGATTCTGTCTGTTTGCAAGCTCCTGCTGACTGCACACCTCATACGGTTTGACCTGCTGCAAAGTCCCCTCGTCAAATATTGTATAGACATGCTCCTTTAGATATGCCTCATCCACTTCCACAGGTTTTGCCCCATAGCAGTGACTTTCTGCAAGCTTTCCACCGCCTGTCGCATCGGCATCCACCGTGAATGTGATTCCGGAATCACTGATAAGCTCATAGGTCAGATGTCCTGTAATATCTGCATCTGCAGATGTATCACTCGCCAGCTCGTCGTTCTTCTGGTAGTCCTTCGCCAGTTCATCGCCCCGGTCTTTTCCGCAGCCGGCAAGCGCCAGACATGTTACCCCTAAGAAGATCACTTTATTCCATCGTCTCATGATACTATCCTCCCCTTTTTATAGATCAAACGGATTTGCTACAACCTTGGAATACACGCCCTCGATAATCTGTCCATCCACCGCACTGACTCCAAACATGAAACATTCCCGCGGTGAAGCATCTCCACTGTATCTTTCTTGATATGGATTTTGTTCAAACTGATATCCATAGTATGCCCACACAGGGATCATATTGTAGTTTCCATCTGTATAACGCACATAAGCATAATTTAGCTTTACATGTGTTATGGTGATCGCCTGTGTCACATTCTTCGTGATATAGTCCGGTTGTTTATATTCACTCATATATTTCTGAGCGGCTGCATCCACCTGTTCAAAGGTAAGATAGGACGTGATACCGGTTCCTTCTTCCTCTAATTCATATTGATTTGCCTGTATCTTCACAGTTGCAACGCCCTGTGCATCCACCGTAACATCGATGGTCTCCTGCGGAGCTGTCAGCTCCCCCGATACGCCAAACCGTAAATCATTGACACCTGCTGTAACCGCTGCAGAAATCCCATCCACCTTCCGGCTATAGGAAAAGCAATACCAGTGATCAATCAGATTGGCACTCATCGTATCAGGGTCTTCGTCCCTTTCCCTATAAGCACCAATCTCCGTTCCACAACATACAAAGTCTCCATATCCAAGCTTCTGTAAAAATGCATCTGCAACCGCCTGTGCATCCGCCTCACCCAGATCCGGGATTTCATCCCCGTCCTCCTTCGGTCGCACAAGGATCTGCTTCCGATATCTGTCGTACCGCATATATAAGGTAACCCAGTTTACATTTTCTTCGCTGTCCGAAGCCGCCCGATAATACGTTTCATATACATATGGCAGACCATCGATTTCACCATCCACTCTTGCCCGGCTGATATCCTTACCTTCTGCATCGACATAGCTATAGGTTTTCTGGTTGGTTGCTGTAACCGGTATTCTCGGATCCACTTTTTCTTCCCCTGTCAAAATTGTATGCGTCGCCTGTCCCTTCGTGTCCATACTGCAATTCAACTCACTCATATCCGCAAAATACCCATCCTTCCAGATCTCAGAGATGGCATCCGTCTGAGACGCCGATTGTTCAACTGCCTTGTCTATCTCTGCCCAAAGAGCATCTCTTCGGTCATCCATCTCCTGATCCGTACATACCATATATGGTTTTACTGACTGTGCCGTTCCCTCATCAAACACCGGATATACCTTTGCTTCCACATACGCGTCATCAAACACCTGTGTTTTTACTCCATAGCACCGGCTGCCAGAGAGCCGCTCGCCTCCTGTCACATCAGCATCGACCGTAAATGTCACATTGTTATTTCCGGCAACCTGATAGCTGATATTCGATGGCTCTCCCGCCTCAAATGTACCTCCCTCAGCATTTTTCTGATAATCTGAGGCAACATCACCTCTGCCTTTTCCGCATCCTGTCAATAGCGAAAAAAACATTCCTATGCATAGCACTTTTATCCATCGTTTCATCTCGGATTCCTCCCCCTTCTGATTTGATGGTTTCAGTGTAGCATAGGAATGTATCAAATTTGTATCTATTCCAGATAAATATTAAATAATCGCAATTATTACAGACTTGCGAGTGTCTGACCAAGTGCCTTCAGTTCATCCTCTGCGTCCGGACCAGGTGTTCCGTTTACTGCGATACCCTCGCCATTTACAACAGTTGCGCCATCTGCAACGATACGATCCTCCCAGTCACGCATCCACTCTTGATTTCCCCAGCCGTAAGAGCCAAACAGTGCAATCTGCTTTCCAGCGATCACGCCATCAAGCTCACACATAAATGGCTCCATCTGTGTCTCTTCGAGCTGCTCTGCACCCATAGATGGGCAGCCAAGTGCAATCACGGATGCATCCTTCAATGCATCAACACTTGCCTCATCTACCGTGATCAGCTCTGCCTCACCGCCTGCGGCTGCTACACCGTCTGCGATACTGCCTGCCATCATGGCTGTATTTCCTGTTCCGCTCCAATATACAATACTTACTTTGCTCATAACTTATCCCTTTCTTTTTGTTATATATTTGGCGTTTTGCAAGTCACAGCTCAGACTGCGATCTCCCGGATTGTCTTGCCCTCCAGAATCTCCTGCAGCACATGCTCCCGTTCCTCATCAAAACGCTGAAACAACTGTGTCATCTCCTGCTCATTGTGATAGACCTTCCAATATCCATAAAAGGAAAAATTCTCTCCATCATTCTCCATAAATCCTAAGATGTCCTCGATCGGATACTCCAGGAAAGCTCCCATCTCATGTGGATATGCAATCTCTCCTCTGCTATACTGTTCCACACGCGAAAACAGTCTATGCAGCATCGCAGAAAAATCACCTGCCGGATAGCCATAACCACGCAGAAATTTCTGTACCTTCTCAGATAGAATGTAGCGTTTGAGTGCTTCTCTCCGATACAAAAATAACATGAATTTATTCGCTTTGATTTTTAGAAGATGATAAGAAATCCCGGTTCCCCGCACAAGCTTCCGGATCATGTAAAACTCCTGCATTGTCACTGTGATCAGATTCGAAGCCTTGCTTCCCTTGATCACCGGTGCACAATTGACCGCCATCATCACGGCTGTGTTTTTTTCGAGATCGTTTGATTGTTTGATTTGAACCAGTTCCTGTATTGGCATATCGTTTCCTCACCTTGATGCATATAAGTTAGTTTTAGCTAACTATATGCATCATACAGGAACTTATTTTGAAAATCAAGAATTATATATGAGAAAATATATCATTTGTTGTTCTGTAATGGCATCAGGACGATTCCCTGTCCATGCTCCGTCGTATATTGCAATGCCTGTAGGTTCTCTAAGTCGCCAGATACCCGGAGTGTGATCAATGCTCCATTTTTAATTTCTTTTATCTCCTCTGCGTCCGGGTAAGGAATCGTCACAGAAGCAACTGGCATATACTTCATCGCACTTGCCGTGTACAGCTTATTTTCCCCAAGGACATCCCGTATCTGCACATTTTCATAGAAGTCCAGAAGTGTTGTTGTCTGCGCAAACTTCGTGTTGTTTGTCCATGCAAGCAGGATTGTCCCACTCTCTGTCATATAAACGATATTCTCCACGCTGTTATCATACTTCGTAAATGTGATCTTCCAGAGATATGCCGTATAGGTATCAAAGCTGGTGTCCGTGTAGCAGTAAAGTTCTGACGAATATGAATACAGATTGTCATACTGTATCTGCACGGAATACGGATACACGCCCTGCTTGTAATAGACATCCAACTGCTTCTTCGCAAGTTCCACCGCTTCGACTTCATCCAGAAAGCCCTCTGTGATATCGCATTTTGTCATGTTACTGTCCCATGTGCCGGAGATCAGCTTGATCCGATCGACAGCCGAGAGATTTGAGGATGTATTGCGTGACATCATCGTTCCCGCTTCCAGATAATATTCCTCCGGTGCCACCTCGACGTGATTCGTCTGTTCCGTAAGCGTCCGTGCAAGCAGATATTTCGGTGCTACGATGCTTAGCACGACGATCAGCGCACAACAGACAAATAACAGTCCGACGCGTATTTTATTGTTCTGTAAGATTTTTCTCATGAAATACCACCCACATTGTTGTGCCCTCTCCAACTGTACTTTCGATCTCCAGCTTCTCCCCATGGCTTTCCACAATGGATGCCGCAAGCGAAAGTCCAAGTCCCGCACCGCCCTCTTTCCGTGAACGCGATTTATCTACCATATAAAACTCATCGAAGATTCTTTGTAAATGTTCTTCACTGATACCAACACCAAAATCCTGCACGCCAATCTGCACGCCATCGTCCGTCTGCTTCGCAAAGAACCAGATCTCACTTCCTTGCTCTGACGCCTTTCTGGCGTTGTCTATAATATTGATAAATGCGGATTTCAAAAGATTGCTGTCTCCCTCAATCCTCGCTTCCACCGTCGTACAGACAAGCGTCTGGTTCTTCTGCGCCAGGATCGGCGTCACACTCTCCGTAACCTCCTGCATGAAGTTCACAACCGAGATCGGTTGAAACTCAATCTTTCTGTGTTTCGTGTAAATAAAATCAAACAGCTTCATCGACATTGCCTCAAGACGTTTTCCTTCATGGAAAATATACGATGCCGCAAGCACCTGATTCTCCCTTTTCATCTCCTTGGAACGCAGCATGTCCGCATACCCGATGATCGTTGTCATCGGCGTTTTGACCTCATGCGTGAAATCTGCCACGAACTGTTCCTGTCGTGTCACCATTCCCTGCAGTTCATCCATATGCTCACACACTGCATCCGCCATCTGGTTGTAGGTCTGTGCCAGTGTACCTACTTCATCGTGACTGCGCAGATGCACGCGGCTCTCGTAATCGCCCTCTCCAAACTTCTTCGACGCCCGGTTCAACGTCTCCAAAGGCTTCGTCAGAAGATAGGTAATCACAAACACTGCAACCGTACAGCAGAACACTACAATTCCTAAAAGCAGCACAAAATACCGTCTCTCCGTTTCCACGAGTTGATATGTCTCGGTGATATCCCGCGCATTGATAATATTCATCATTTTGTCCTGAACCAGACTTGTCGAACAGGAAAACAGATAATACCGCCCGGCTTCCTTCGTGATCATGTACTGCTTCTGCCCGATCACTGCGGTACTCCACAGCTCCTCCGGGCAGGAAAGTTTATTGTCGTCTGACGCAGAATGCACAACCTCCGCACCATCGTAGAACACATAGACACCTTTGTTGTTACCGCCCATCTTACCTACAACATCGGCACTTAAATTCTTCATCTGATATACAAGATTCGATGGGGATGAATTGATCGTATCGAGCAAACGATACTCGATCGTCGATTGCAGCAGATTGTTCTCCTCGATCGAGGTTTTGATCTGTGCATCAAGCGCAAGCTGGAAATTCCGACGGATCATAAAGAATCCGACGGTTCCAATTCCAAGCGATAATAATATGATATTGATAATTACAACTTTATAACGAAACTTCACGAATCTTCTCTATTCCTTTAATCTTCCAGCCGGTATCCAACCTTGTAAATCGTCTTCAGCTTATCGGTCAGACCAAGCTTTTTACGGAGACGCTGTACATGCAGATCAAGGGTACGCGTATCGCCGTAGCTGTCATTTTCCCAGACAAGCTCGTAGATTTTATCCCGAAACAGGGTAATATTTTTGTTGCGTACAAATATCTCCAACAGCATAAACTCTTTCGGTGTCAACTCGACTGGCACGCCATCCCGCAGTACTGTACGATTGTCCGTATTGATGACAAGATCGCCATACACAAGTTTTGTCACATCCTTATGAAACCGCCGCAGCACAACCTGTACACGCGCGATCAACTCCACGATCTCAAACGGTTTCACGATATAATCCTCAGCACCGAGATTTAATCCCCTGACACGATCATCCAGTCCTGCCTTTGCTGTCAGAAAAATCACCGGCGTTCCCGTCGGCTTGATATATTCCAACAATTCATATCCATTTACCTTCGGCAGCATGATATCCAGTAAAACCAGATCAAACGTCTGTGTCTCTATCTGATCCGCTGCCGCCATACCATCATATACACAGGTGCAGGCATATCCGGCATCCTCCAGATTCATCCGAATGAGATCCGAAATCGCGCGTTCATCCTCCACTACCAGTATCTTAATCATTCCTTCTTTTCCTCCGCCTCGATCACGACGCGTCCATCCTCGATGCGCACCTTGACCTTGTTCGTATCAATGCCTGCTGCCGCAAGCATATCATCGCTCAGCTGCACACGATGTGCCTTATCCAGCACGGAATATTCCTCATGTGTCTCATCCGTCATATCCGGTAATTCCAACTGATCCAGCATATCCCGGTAATGCTGTTTCAGGATCTTCTCTGTACTGATCTTGCCATCCGAAATCATGACAACACGGTCTACCTTATGTGCAAGTTTCATATCATGCGTGACTATGATGATCGTAAGTCCAAGCTCCCGGTTTAACTTCCGGAACAGATCCTGAATGTTCGAAGAAGTCTTTGTATCAACCGCTCCGGTCGGCTCATCGGCGAGCAGGATTTCCGGCTCGTTTGCAAGCGCGACTGCGATTGCCACTCTCTGCTGTTCTCCACCAGACATCTGTGCCGGGTAAGAATCCCGTTTATGCTCCATGCCAACTAACGCCAGCAATTCCTCTGCCTTCTCCCGCCGTTTCTTCGCGCTTTTATGGATTGCAAGCATTGGTGCCTCAATATTTTCCAGCGAAGTCAGATACGGAAACAGATTCCGTCCGCTCTTCTGCCATACAAACCCGATCTGTTTCTTCCGGTACTGCACCATCTGACGCTCTGTAAATTCCGCCAGATTCTGTCCATCCACGATGATCCGTCCGGCGGATGGCACTTCCAGACCTCCAACGATATTCATAAGCGTACTTTTTCCGCTTCCACTCTTCCCGATGATTGCCATCAGCTCCCCGCGGTTGACCGTCAGGTCAAGTCCCTGCAAAGCAAGCACCTCAACCTCTTTTGTCTTATAGATCTTCACGAGAGAATCGCAGACGATCAGAGGGGCAGTTTCCGCCAGATCTGCCTCCTCCGCCATGTCGTTTTTCCTATCTTCCAATGTATCATTCTCGTATTTGTCTGTCAATAATCTCACCATCCTCCAACTCATAGACAACATCGCCAAGCTCCATCAGGTTTGGATCATGTGTTGTCATAACGATCGTCACGCCTTCTTTCTCGATCAGGTTTCGGAACAACTGCATGACCCGAAGTCCAGACTCGGTATCCAGCGCTCCGGTCGGTTCATCTGCAAACACAACCTTCGGCCGGTGTGCCACTGCCCGCGCGATTGCGACCCGCTGTTGCTCTCCACCGGACATCTGTCCCGGCATATGCCGCATACGCTCTTCCATTCCGACCAAGGCAAGTGTCTCCCTGATTCGTTCGTCAACCTCCTTCGCGGTCAGCTCCGGTTCTGCCAGCCGCATTGCAAAATCCACATTCTCATATGCATTCATAATCGGAATCAACGCAACTGCCTGAAAGACAAACCCAATTTCTTTTCTTCGCAGTTGTTCCTTCTGTGCATCTTCCATCTCCGAATACACCTGTCCATCGAAACTGACATCCCCCTCTGTCGGTGCATCCAGGGCACTTAATATATTCATCAATGTGGTCTTTCCACTTCCAGAACGTCCCTTCAATATCGTAAGTTTCCCTGCCGGTATATCAATATCGACATGCTTCAAGGCGTAGAATTCGCCGTCACCAACCGGGAACATCCGTGTAATATTTCTTGCTTCAATGATATTCATAAGCGAAACTCCTACTCCTCTCCTAATTTCAATGCCTGCGTGATATTCAGACTCCGTACCAGCCGCCGCAGGATCACGATACACAGCAAAATCATAACCAGAAGCACCGCGACAAGCTTCAACACATCCATCTGGTCGAGATAGACATAGATGCTTAAGTTATGTTTCTGCGGCAGATAAATCACACCAAATAACCGCACAAACAGATATGTCGCCACACCGCCGCAGGCACCACCTGCCAGAATCGATGGCAATGTGGAAAACAGATGCTCGTTTACAAGCATACGGTTTATCTCCTTCTCGCTTAAGCCCATCGCCCGATATACACCAAATAACAATTCCCGTTGCCGGATCGATGAGATCCAGTAAATCAGGAATCCAATCATACATAGAATCAATGCAATGACAAAGCTCAAAGTGAACATTCCGTTTGTAATCCGTATCATCGCTGTTTCCTTCATCGCATCAATATCCCGGTCCAAAGCGGTATATGCCGACAACTTCGTTCCACTCGCGTCGATCACAGCCCGTACCGCATCACTGTCCACGCCATCTGCCAGCTTGTACCATATCTCATATGGAGAAATCTTGAAGCTCTGCACCGTTTTCGCATAGTTTGCGACGATCAGATAATGCTCGGTTTCTTCTCCATCCTCATATGTATACTGTACAAAACCCGGCCACGCATCTACAACCGCTACAACCTTTCCGCTGATCGTACCGCGCACCGTCTCCTTCTTCATCACGGAATCCCCATATCTGGAACAATCCACAACATCCCCCACTTTGACCTCCAGTGCCGCTGCCAGATTCTTCGACAGAATCACACCATTTTCCTGCTGTGCCAGTTCATTTAAATATGTATACCAATGAACGTCTCTGTTTAGTTCCTCCTGCAAATACGCAGTCTCACCAAAATCTTTTGTATGGATTCCCATGAACTCACAGTTAGCAATCTTCGTTTTTCCCCGGCTCACCGATATATTGTTGGTTCGGATTACCTTTGCCATGCTCGTGCAAAGTCCCTGCTTGACCGGCTCGTCATATTTGACCGGATCTGGCTCCACATAGTTATAGTCGATATCATTGGCAGACACATAAAATGCCTGCATCTTCCATGTCTCCTGCAAACGGATATCGGCTCCATCTGCATAGCGGATCCGGTTTTCATAGTTCTGGTTGATCGTGCGCGCCGCATTGGCATTGAACAGTCCCATCGCCACGGTCAGAATCAAAAATACCGAGATAAAGCCCTGCTTGCGGAAGTTCCGCGTGATCTGTAAGAACGACGCGTACACTGCCGGACGCCACTTTTTTCTGCCGATATGATAGACAAGCTGCACAAGATAATGCAGCAACCGCAGCACAACAAGTCCCATCGCCACGATAAACAATACAGAATCCAAGAAGATCAACGGATCCATCTTCGCCCCAAGCAGTGCCCGTGCACGGATCTTATCAATCTCCTGGTTGAAATTGTGAAGCAGATAGATTGAAACGCCAAGCAACACGATATCCAGAAAATATTTTTCCCAGAACATCTTCTTGTTGATCTTCTGATCAGATTTTTGCTGTACGATCGATACCCCGGAATGAATCACGACCGGAATCAGGATGAACAGAATTCCAACGGCAGACGCCGCCAGTCCATAGACAAGCATCACTGGTGTAAAATGATACATCGAAAGATTCCCGGCATGGAATGTCAGGAAATCTGTGGTCGATGCAGCCAGCTTACAAAGTCCATATCCAAGTGGCGTTCCAATCAGCATTGCCACCAGACAGAGAATACACGCCTGCAACGCATAGAGCGCTACAATCTGGCTGCGGCGGTATCCCCGGCTCCGCATCATGGCGATCTCGCCCTGTTCTGTGTCGATGATCTGTCCAGTCACCATATAGATAAATGCAAGCACCAGACCAAGCAACGGAAGCTCCAATACCCAGAGCGTGATATCTATCGTTTTCTTGTCCTTCTGGTACTGCTTGAGCAGATTCAGGAACGAATCGGTAAAGCTCTCATCCTCCTTATGAAATTGCTCGATATAATATTGCACATCTGCTACATTCTTCTGATTGATCTTCGTATAATCAAGCAGCACATTGGTCGCATAGTTGATCTTTTCCGGTGCAAACTGCTTCACGATGGCATCAAAGGTTTCCTCACTTACAAACATCTCCTGTTCCATCGTATTCGGTGCTGTATACCAGAAGGTGTCTGTGCTGTCCGCCTCCTTGAAGATACCACAGATCTGCAGCTTCAGCGTTTCCCCGTCTGCATCTGTCCAAAGTGGGAATTCCAATGTCTCACCGACTGTAAAGCCGCAGGCATCCATCACACTCTCGGACAACATACAGCCATACAGATTCCCAGCATACGCATCGTAGTCCTCGCCGACAAGCACCTGTGTATGTGCCAGCATATCCGGCATATACGATACCTTCAGATATTTTCCTTTTCCACCATATGCGCCCTGTGCGGACTGTTCATCCAGCGTCAGAATAGTCTGCGTATTCACCGCCTTTATGGATCCAAGATATTTCTCCCATGTCTGCTGATACCCTTTCACACCGTCGAGCACAGCCGCAGCTGTCTGACGCTTCTCCGTCACATAAGCACCTGTTCTTCCGATCACCGTCGGATATGCCTCTGCTTCCTCACCTGCATTATGAAAGCTGTCCAGCAGCATCTTGTTGAGCGAGCCTGCCTTGAACATTGGCTGACAGGAAACCGCCGCCACAAGAAAGACAAGTCCCAGAAGCAGGCAGGTCGTCAACCATTTTTTGTTTTTAATTTTTTGTAAAACGAACCGTATCATCTTTTACTCCTCTTCCTCTGAAACTGGTCCCGCCAGTATATCTCCCTCCGAAATACCATTAAATATACATGCCACTACATCGCCCTTTTTATATTTGGATGTATCCTGTGCGCTGTTGCAGATTGCTGCATCCACATATTGTTTCTCGATATTTCCATCTACGATTTTCCACACATAATAGAAATCCCCGGATGTCTCCTTGCCTGAGTTCGCCTTCTCTGTGTAGAGCGCATCTGCCGGAATCGTGTACACATCCGAATAAGAAATCAGCGGATAGGAAATTATCTGACTTCCGGTCATATCCTCCACGGATGCGTTCCCGTCTAATTTCACATAGTACATCCGGCTGTCGTCCGTCAGACTCTGCGTGATATAGACACGATTCCCTACCGTCGTGACATAATACTCTTCCTTTGTTCCTTCCGTGATTCCGTTGGAGCCACAGATGATGCCCTGTATCGTCTTTCCACTTTCCTCATCCTGCACCGATACAGGTGTCCCGTTCGCAACCTTGCTGTTTCCACCATACAATGCCAATTTCTCCTTCACCGGCGTATCAATCGCCAGAATATCCGAGTCAAGCTCCAGCTTGCCTCCGGTGTCTCTCCAGAAATCCAACACCTCGCCCTCCTGCTCAGCGCAGATTGACATAACACCTGTTCCGTCATTGTTACAGCTTGCCTCCGTATATGCTTCCTCTGACTGCTTGAGCTGATATGTATAATCCAGCGTCTGTATCTGAAAATCCAGATTCTCAATCTGAATATCGACATCCAGCATAGATGAAAGATTCGGATTTGCCTGTTCTTCTGCATCACCGTCGGTTGCTTTCTGTGCATCCGTACCGGTTGCAAGTGGTGTCTGTCCAGCAGTCAGCGCTGCCTGCTTTTCCTGTTGCAGCGACTGAAGTGTATTCTCATGTGCCTGCACTGCTTTCGTGCGATTTTCTTTCATATCCTCAATTCCTGACCGCATCTCCGCCAGCTTCGCGCTGCCTTCATTCGTTCGAACCTTGAGTAACACATCGCCCTTTTGCACATAATCTCCATTGGATACACAGATTTCCTGAATTGTACCTTCATATGGAGATGTGTAATTGATCCGCATCGTATCTGCAATCGCATAGCGGTTTGTATAAAACATCGAATCATAATTCGTTGGAGCACTTACCGTATATTCCTCATATGCATCCGGCCATGCAGCCTCTGATGTATAATACACTTTTTCTCCCTCAGAAAGCCCGGATATCACCTCTGTATTTACCGTGTCACTGACTCCTGTCTCAATGTAGCGCTGTTCGCGCTGCTCCCCATTTTTTACATAGACAAATGATCCCTGATCGTCCTCATAGATAGAATCGTTTCCGACATACAGGACATCTTCCACGCGGTCTCTGACGAGATAAACGGCGATTACAGAACCGACTGGCGCGCTCTTTTGAGCATCCTCATACTGCATTCGAAGTGCCGGATATTTCTGCTGATTTTCGGCTGTCAGGCGCTCCTGTGTTGTATAGGCATACTCCCGAAGCGAAATTTTCGCGCCATCCTGTATCGTATAATAACGGTCGTATTTCTCCAGAAGCTTGTCTTTGATCGTTGTATTCTGTATCTGAATATATGTATCCTCATAATCTGCAATCGTGATAACATTCATCGAGCTTGTAACCTGATTGCCATATGTAAACTGACGCACATAAGAAACATACCCGCTTGCAGTTGCCTTGAGGGTTCCATCTTCAATGATCTCCTGCTGCTTCTGAATCTGATCATCGTAATCGGCAAGCTGGTGCTTGTAAAGCAGTTCATCATAATTGGCATTTTCCTGTTCCGTCTCGATCTCTTTTCCTGTTTTCGCAGCACTGTCAGAATCTCCCAGTTGATTTTCTCCCGCCTGTTTTAGATTCAGCTTCTGTATCGTGAGCTGTTGTTTCTGCACCTCCAGCTCACGTTTTTGCACGAGCAGACTCCGGGCTTCTTCCAGATCCTGTTTTGCCTTTTGTGCCGCTTCCAGATCCGCAGTAGCTACCACCTGTCCAGCTTCCACATAATCTCCAACGTCGACAAGGACTTCTGCCACGCTGACCTGTGTCGTCCAGAACACCGCATGTTCTGTTGGCACGATCGATCCATATGCGATTTTCAGATCGCCTACATCTCCCACAGATACTTCCCGGTACGATTCCGTTCCAGATACCGGTTCCAGCAAAGCTGGCGCATCTGCATATTTCGTTCCACAGGCAACCAGAGAGACCGCGCAGAGTACACTCATCAAAAATCCCAGCTGTCGTTTTAGTTTCTGTCCGATTCTCATTTTGCAATCACCACCTTGTCGCCCTCTTTTAAACCATCTTCAATCACTGTATAGCCATCAATCGTTGCCCCAGTCTGCACCTGTACGCCATGTCGGAATCCGTCTTCATCCAGCACATAGACGTAATTGTCATTTCCCACATACACGATTGCATCCTCTGGTACATACAGGACATTCTTGAGCACATTTTTCTCGATCTCCAGATTCAGTGAATCCGAGCTTGGCCGTTTCGCTGAGTCAACCAATGTAAATGTAAGCTGCCGTTTCATCCCGGCATCCGTATCCGACGCCAGCACATCAATCGCTGTCAATCTGACCTCATAGCTTCCAACGCCAAAAGTTGCCGTAAATGTCTGTCCTACCTCAAACGCATAATCATCCTCTGTCGTCGTAGTATAATTGTCCGAGCCATACAGGATCGTTACAACTGCATCTCCGGCATACACGGTTCCATAATCAAGCATATCCGACAGGCTGCTCACAATGCCGCTTCCCTCTGCCTTAATCGTATAAGCTTCCAGTCTTGCGTCCAGATCTTTGATGTACAGTCCTGCAATCTCCTGGTCTTTCTTTAACTGCTCGATACTCTCCTGGTGTTCATCTGTCTGATTAATTGCATCCAGCTTCGTATAATGGTCGATCAGAAGCGCATCCTCTTCCACACGGTTTTCATACTGTCTTCGTTCCTCCGTTATATCCTCCGAAGAGAAGGTGACAAGTGTGTCTCCATTTTGCACGACATCTCCAACATGGACAAATACCTGATCAACCTCCATCTCATCATGATCAGGATAGTATTCTTTCCGTTCAAACTGTTCTGATTTCAATCGCAGATCGAGCACCGGCGCAATGTCTCCATGCACGACTGGCTCGGTTGTGTATGTAATTTTCTCATATTCCGGTATCGTGATCACAAGATCATCCGTCTGGGTTTTGCCGGCACATCCGCTGAGCAGTCCCACACAGAGTACCATCACGGCTGCCATTCGTCTTTTTCTTATCTTTCTCACCACAATCTCCTCACAGTATCCTTTATTTTACTGTTCTTATCTTACCATGAAAATGTATCTAATTTGTATCAATTCGTATATATTATGACAAAAAAGAACTCCAATCTGCGGAAATCCGCAAATTGGAGTTTTATACGTTCTTCTTACTCTACAACGTAAGGGATAAGAGCTACGTGTCTTGCTCTCTTGATTGCAACTGTAAGTGCACGCTGATGCTTTGCACAGTTACCAGTAATTCTTCTAGGAAGAATCTTACCTCTTTCAGAGATGTATCTCTTAAGCTTGTTTGTATCCTTGTAATCAATTACTGCATTCTTCTCTGCACAGAATACACAGACCTTTTTTCTTCTACGAATTGGTCTTCTCTTCATAGGAGCGTCTGGACGATCGCTCTTCTCTGTCTTATTGTAAGCCATTACTAATTACCTCCATTTAATTTCCTTACTTAAATGGTAAATCGTTGCCTGTCAATCCTGTTGGAATATCCATGAATCCATCTGCACTGGCATTACCAGGTGCTGGTCTGTCTTCCTGCTGATATCCACCGCCGTTGTTTCCAGATGCATTCTTGCTCTCTGCAAACTCCTGCTCTTCTACGACAACTTCTGTTGTATAAACTTTATTGCCGTCCTTATTGGTATAGCTGCCTGTCTGAATACGACCTGTAATCGCAATCTTTGTACCCTGCTTCAAATACTTCTCAGCAAACTCTCCGTTTCTGCCAAATGCAACACAGGAGATAAAATCTGCTGTCTGCTCATTTCCAGAATTGTCTCTTCTCTGGAATCTACGGTCAACTGCAAGTGTATATCTTGCGATTGCTAAAGGCTCTGCAGCCTGTGAATATCTAACTTCCGGATCACGAGTTAAACGACCCATCAAAATTACTTTGTTCATCGGAAATCCTCCTAACTATTACTCTGCGTCCTGTCTAACACAAAGATATCTGAGAACAGATTCCATAATACGAACACTTGCTTCGATCTGAGCTGGAGCTTCAGCGTTTGCATCAAACTGGATGAAGTAGTAGAAACCTTCCTTCATCTTCTGAATCTCGTATGCTAATCTCAGCTTGCCTTTTTCGTCAACGTTTGTGATTGTGCCGCCTGCCTTCTCGATAATAGCCTTAGCCTTATCTACAACAGCAGTTCTTGCGTCATCATCAATCTTTGCGCTAACAACCAACGCCAATTCATACTTGTTCATGTTATTGCACCTCCTTATGGTCTATTGGCCTCCGAACTGGTCGGAAGCAAGGAATATAAAAATATATCACAGAGTTAGATATTACCATACGGAATTTTATTTTGCAAGCAATTTTTTCAGAATTTCTCATTTTTTTCGTCGTTATTTCGCGAAATAACATGCAAAGCTCTCGCTTACACCCGACTGTTGTATTAATATAGTATTTATGTTACATTAAATCATAGTAACTACTATATACCATAGGAGGGTTTTATTACAATGAAAGATGAAACAAAATGCCTGCATGCAGGCTATACACCAAAGAATGGCGAGCCTCGTGTTCTGCCTATCGTCCAAAGTACAACGTATGTGTACGAATCTGCCGCAGAAGTTGCCGGCATCTTTGATGATCCAACAAAAGGACTCTGTTATTCCCGTTTTGCCAATCCAACAGTCATGGCAGTCGAGGAGAAAATTGCAGCCCTGGAAGGTGGTGTCGGTGCCATGTGTACCACTTCCGGACAGGCAGCTACCTTGCTTTCCATCTTAAATATCTGTCAGGCTGGTGACAGCATCATCAGTACCCCTGAAATCTACGGCGGCACGATCAATCTGTTCTCTTTCACTTTGAAGAAGCTTGGCATTGAATGTATCTACGTGGATAAAAATATGTCTGACGATGAGATCAAGGCCTGTTTTAAAGAGAATACAAAGCTCGTGTTTGGCGAGACAATCGCAAACCCGGCGCTGACTGTATTTGATATTGAGCGTTTCGCAAATATTGCACATGCAATGGGAGTTCCATTGATCGTAGACAACACATTTGCAACTCCGATTCTCTGTAAACCTTTTGACTTCGGTGCTGATATCGTCGTACATTCCACAAGTAAATATATGGATGGACATGCCGTTCAGATCGGCGGTGTCATCGTAGACAGCGGCAAGTTCAACTGGGATAATGGCAAGTTCCCAGAGCTTGTCGAGCCTGACGAATCCTACCATGGAACCTGCTATACAAAATCTTATGGCAATATGGCATATATCGTCAAGGCAAGAATGCAGCTCATGCGTGACTTCGGTGTATATCCAGCCGCACATTCTGCATTCCTGTTGAATCTCGGATTAGAGACTCTTCCAGTTCGTATGAAGCAGTATACAGAAAATGCAATGGCAGTTGCAGAATACCTTGAAAAGAGTGACGCAGTTGTCAGTGTCAGTTGTCCAGCACTTCCTTCTGATCCAAACCATGCACTTGCAGAAAAATATCTCGGTGGCAAATCCTGCGGTGTTATCTCCTTTATCATCAAGGGCGGACGTCCGGCTGCGGCAAAATTCATGGATTCGTTAAAGCTTGCCTCCAACGAAGTGCATGTTGCAGATATCCGTACCTGTGTCCTGCATCCAGCAAGTGAAACACATCGCCAGTTATCCGACGAGCAGCTTGTTGCAGCTGGTATTGATGCTGGTATGGTTCGTTTCTCTGTTGGTCTGGAGAACATCGATGATATCTTAGAGGATTTAGACGCCGCATTAAAAGCAGCTATGGAATAATTGATAGATTCTGTATCCATAAAAAAGGGTTGAAACAACTATGTTTCAACCCTTTTTCTTATCCTGCTTATATCTGTAATTCCAAAACACTTCCGAGGATTGCTTTCGGTTCCTTCACTTTCCGCTCTTCCGCATAGAATGCTTTGTTGTATTCCTGCAATTTCTGCATTGCGATCGGCTTGTCCACTTCCTCATACATCTGTGCATTCTTTGCACTAACCAGATTCGCCATACTAATAAAGCCAGGTTCAATCGCAATACCGCTGTCTTCTACCGGTGTGTCCGACTCCTTCGCCGGTCCCCACCATTTCATACCGATGGTATCTGCGTATTCTTCCGTTGGTGTCTCACACAGAAACTCCAACGCATACTGTTCTACCTGCTGCTTCGTACACACGATCTTCTTGCACCCAGTCACATGTCCTTTTTCATCCACGCGTCCAATCATCGCTGGATACGTGTCTACACTATTCAGATAATGACAATCAATCTCATGCATCCGTAGCTCTGTACGCTTGATGCCGCGTCGTTTCAGCAAAACTGCGATATCCGGTCGCACATTCATCATCCAACGTGCAAGCGGATTTCGATATTCGCGTTCTTTTCCAGACCATCCATTGATATGCTTTCCAAGATCGAACCCCGGATTTTCTATATCCAGTTCCTTATCCAGATTGTAAATCTCCGCAGCATTCACTGCCTTGGCATCTACATCCTCAAGCATCGCCCCCTGCGCCTCTTCACCTGCATACAGTGCACGTAACTTCCGGTTTGCAAATGTCACAAGCTTCCGGTTGAATTCAGCTTTACTGTCCGCATAATTGAAGTAATCACGCAGGAACGCCGGCATATAATATGCCTGCATTACTTCGTAAGTCTTATTTGTAAAATTGTCAGAATCGATCTTGACACGTTTGCATCCGTTCAAAATCTGGAACAGATACGCGGAAAACTGAGCTTCATCCCTACACAGGGAGCGCTCTCCATTTATATAGTCATTGATCAATATGTCCATATGTTTTACCACCATTTATTTTTATCTTAGTTCCCAAAAGTATGTATACCGAGCTTTGCGGCTGATCCCTTTGAGAAGTGCCAGTACATTGGTGAACCGTCACATTCCAGTACCACATAAACTGTTTTATCTTCCGATACATCACTAAAATCCAGATCCGGATAATTCTCTCGGATATCCGGTGCATCACCGTTCGATGCAGTAAATGTACCTGTGTAAGTTCCACCATACTCTTCATCGTTCGATACAAGCGATACAGTTACCTCTCCATCAAACAATCCATCTACCAGATTACCAGAACGGGTTACCGTTACAAGCTCATCGCCAGCGTCCTCGTTGACAGATGTCTCAGTACCTGCACCGTTCGGTTTATCGTTGCTCCATGCACCTTCATAAACCAGATATGCCTGATTATAACCATCCATCTTGACGAACATCGTTCCCTGTCCACTTCGCACACCGTTCTCGTAATCACCATAATAGAAGTAATAACCAGAACTCAACAAAGTAGAATATGTGTAAACGCCCGCAGCTTTTCCTGTATAGGAGCTGTCATAGCCATCCGTTGCATAAACATAAGAATCACCGTCCATATTTGCAACAACTGTACTTGCATTATCGGAACCATCCACGTCCATCATGCCTGCATAATCGGAAGCTGACATCAGGCTGATTACCTGCTCCATCAGATCATGTCTGGCTGTCATCAACGCACGCTCTGACTCAATCTTCTCTGTATAAGAAGAGAAGTCCACATCCGACATGCTGTCCGCATATGTATTGATAAAGGATTCTGCCTGATCATACTGCTGTGCATCCATCATATCATCCAAAACAGCATATGCACATGCCTTTCTTCCACTCAGAGCCGTCTCATTCGTACTGTCGAGATCTAAAGCATCTCCATAAGCGGCAATCTTATTTTCATAATCAGAGTTATCCATTGCATCGGCACGGTCTACATATGCAGTTACGAGGTTCTTCTTCAGACCGTTGTCATTTGTCAGGTTATACCCTTCCTTATATGCATCGATCAGAGAATCCGTATCACTGTAAAGATCATCTGCGTATTCATAGAATGCTACGATATCCTCACTGTTCTCTGTTACTTTATCTGCACCAAAGCCCGTGATTGTTGTACGGAACTCTGTGAAATTCTCTCTTGCCCCATCGCTTTCACCGGCACTAATCTGTGCGGATAACAAACCGTTCATAGCCGAAACCCGGTCATCAAAGATACCAAGTGCTGCTTCATACGCCGTGACAGCTTCTTCGTAATTGCTGTCTGTCATCGCCTTCTCAGCAACATCCATCTTCCTCTCATACCGTTTCTCTGGCGTAAAGAACAGGAAATATGCGCCTGCGCCCAGTGCCAATACCACAACGACGCAGATAGCCACGATCAGACCTGTCTTTTTCTTCTTTGGTGAACCATCTTTGTTTACTTTTGGCTGTTTTGGTACCTTCGGTTTTTTCTCCTTCGGAGCTTTCGGTGGTTTCGGCGCCTTTGGCGGCTTTCCACCATTCATCGGCGGCATCTGTCCGTTATTCGGCATCATACCCATCGGTGCTCCCATTGATCCATTTGGCATCTGTCCCATTGGTGCTCCCATCGGTCCATTCTGCATCTGTCCCATTGGTGCTCCCATCGGTCCGTTCGGCATCTGTCCCATTGGCGCTCCCATCGGTCCGTTCGGCATCTGTCCCATTGGTGCTCCCATCGGTCCGTTCGGCATCTGTCCCATCGGCATTCCCATCGGTGCTCCCTGTGGCGGAAGCATCTGTGTCTTGTCCTCAAACTGTGGTGCGCCCGGTGCTGGTGCTGCACCCATCATCGCTGGTTCTGGTCCTGTCAGAACCGTCGTTGCACCTTCCGTATCATCGTCATCCTCAGGTGTCATATCTTCTGCGCGCAATACCGTCGTCGCGCCCTCTTCTTCGTCCTCAGTTTCTGCATCCATCGCACGTAATACGGTGGTGGCACCCTCTTCTTCATCCACGTCATATCTGGATTCCGGATTCTTATTTTCGTCCATATCGTTTCCTCCTGCAAAACTGCAATACCTTCTTTACAGTTTATACTTTTTCTACCTCATATGTCAACATACTTTCTCGTATTTCACAAACGATTTACCATTCTTCTCTGTTTTTCAGGCTCTGGATTTCCTCTGTGGTAAGTTTCCGATATTCACCACACGCAAGCGACTCATCCAGATACAACGGTCCCATACGCAAACGCTTTAAATATAGCACCTGCATACCTACCGCTTCAAACATTCGTTTAATCTGATGATACCGCCCCTCTGTGATCGTAATTTCGATCTCACTTTCGCTCCCTGCCTTGTGAATCTTCAGTTCAGCTGGTGCTGTGAGCAGCTCATCTCCGATATCTACACCCTCAGCAAAAGCAGCGACCTCCTTCTTCGTGACCATGCCTTTGATCCTTGCATAATAGGTTTTTTCCACATGCTTTCCCGGTGCCAGCAGATCATTTGACAGCTTTCCATCGTTGGTTAAAAGCAACAGCCCTTCCGTATCTTTGTCCAGCCGTCCTACCGGAAATAAATCGCGTCGTTTTTGTTCTGTAATAAGATTCACAACTGTTTTTTCATGTGCATCTTTCGTTGCAGACACCACCCCCTGTGGTTTATGCAGCATATAATAAGAAAAACTCTCATACACGACCATTTTACCCTGCACACAGACAACATCCTGCGCCGGTTCCAGCTTTTCCTCCGCATGGACACACGTCTCACCATTTATGGTGACCTGTTTTGCCTTCAGCAGTCCTTTCACATCCTTTCGGCTGCCAAAACCCGCATCTGCCAAATATTTGTCGATTCGTATTTTTGCCATATTGCACCAGTCCTCCCATTTCCAGACAAAAGAAGAAGATCCACAGTCAACCCGCGGATCTTCCCATTCTTATTATCAATCCTCTTGGGGAGATTGAACTATATATTTCTGTCTCTGCTAATTAGAATAAGCTATCGTAGAAGCTTCCAACTGACGCGCCTGCCACTGCTCCGTACTGATTGTAAAATACAGACGATGAATTTGCAGATGCATCGCTTGCAAGCTGCAACATACGACTCTGTGTATTACTGCCGAAAGAGAAATCTCCGGCAAACAGTTTCTTCACATCCGACATATCTGCGGATGCAAATGCCTCCTCGTCAAATGCAAGTGTGTTATCACTTTTCACCATAATTCCGATCTTGGCTAATGCACTTGTATAATTTCCAGTCTGAGAAGCCAGTCTGGATGCATCCTTCAGTACGCCTGATTTATCTGAATTCTGTGCACTCTCCATCACACTGTTGTAATTGCTGACAAAGCTCTTTACATTCTTCTGGATCTTATCTGTATCCGCACTCTGATACAGCTTCTCATCCTTCAATGTTTTCAGATCCTTCCATGCATCCTCGGATGCCGTCTTTGTCGCAGTATCCTCTGTCTTCGTCTCTATGTTACTCTTGGAAAACTGCTTCTGCGTTGCCTTCTTCGCACTATCGTTCGAATAATAATGCTTTGCAAGCTTCAGATAACTGCCGTTCCGAATGGAGTTGTAATCGCTGAGAAGTCCCATCAATCCACTGCTTGAATTGCTGGAAGATGTTCCAAGCATGCTATTAAAAAAATTGCTGCTAATATTCATACTCATATTCTCACTTCCTTTTTACATTCTCCTACTATTCGTTCTTACCCGTAGTATACTACATATCCCACTGATTTGTAAAGAGATTTACGGATTTGTCGTCGAATCTTCCGTTGTTCCCTCTGTTGTGTCCGCACCTTCACGTTTGAGATAGATAACTTCATCGGTATACATGCCTGAATCGTCGGCGGTCTCTTCCCAAGTTGTCGTGCATGCCTCATCCGTGTATGCTTTATATTCCAGCAATGCAAGCTGTACCGGTTTGTCCACTGGAACTGTATAACTGCTCTCCAGTCCTTTTCCCTCTAAAATCTTGAACGTAACTGTCCGCGTCATCATAGACTCGTGTGCGGTCGCGATTGCCTCCGGATATGTATAAGAATTTCCTTCTGTCACCCAGGAATATGATACCTTTTCCCCATTGGCATCGTAACAATAATATTCAAGCACCTTGTAATTGTCATCCAGAACATACTGGAATACATAAGATGCGTTGTCATTCTTATAATTTGTCTCCACAACCAGATCTCCGTCCTCACGGTAGATATCCTTGATCGTCTGATCCGCCTCTGTAAGGGAGATAATCATATCGTTGTGATTCGTGTTGATGATCGCATCTGCCACATTTGGTTCCGGATAGATCAATGCATAACACGTCTTGTCCTCATCAATCAGATACCAATAACCATATTCTTTATCAAGCACCTGCACGATTCCATTTGAATCCTCGTACGCCTGCAGATACGTGCCGTCCTCGGCAAACCCAAGGAACTGATATTCCGAATACACCTCAACACCATCACTGTAATAGATTGTATTCAAGCTGTAATTGTTTCCACCCGCAAGCAATGTATCCCCTTTGTTTGCATCATAGATTGCTTCCATCGTGACCTTCTTATCTTCCTCTGAAGCGGGTTCGCGCTTCTTTTCCTCTTCCGTTGTATTCTCTGCTTCCTCCCGGATATCTGCCAGAATATCTTCGGTCGTTGTCGCATCACTCTGTGACGCTGCCGCTTCGGTTGTCACCAGCACCAGTTTATCTTCTTTTCCGCATGCAGTCAGTGCAAGCATCGCTGCCGCCATCGCACACGCCACCCATAATTTTAACTTCCTCATATGTTCTCCTTCCCGCTCACATGGTTGCTGCCGCCCCACATTAAGCCTGTCTCTTCAATACGCGTATCACAAGTTTCTTTACTTCTGCAAACTCTCCCATCTTGAAATAAGCCACAAACATCAACAGATTTGACACGATCACAGACACGATTGCCTTCAGGATCAGCGCCAGAATTCCAACGCCCGGTATCTGGCTTGCAACCAGATAGGTAAGTGTACATACAATCGTTGTCACGATTGTATAATACAGAAGCTTCCGTATATATTCCCATGCATTCCGCTTAAATAATACCGTAAACAGGTTGTGCAGAATCCACGGCATACCAACAGCCAGCACCGAAATAACGGTAGACAGGATAACACCATAGATACCAATAAACTGTACAAGAATAATATTCAGCACCAGATTCACAAGTGCCGTCACAAGTGGACGGAACCGGTCTTCATGCCAGATTCCCGCTGCATCTTTGTAAGTGATCAGAATCTGGTTTACTTGGCTGATGAAGAAATACACAACCATGCAAACAACGACTGCAAATGGAAGCATTCGCTTCTCTGTTACCCAGAGCCGCATGAACGGCTGATACAGACAGAGCATAACCGCACTGCACATACCTGCAAGCCACATAATGATAAATGAAAGCTTCTTCAAATCCGTATAATTTTTTTCTTCCGTCTCCACCAGAATGCTGTTTCCGATACCTGCGGTACACGATACAAACACCACATTCATGATTCCGGTTACCGCAGTCAGCACATAGTAATAATTGTTGTAAAATGCATTCGCTGCAAGTCCTAAAAATGCAGATATAACAATCGTATCCGCCGAAGATACAATGACCTGTCCCACCTTCATGGTGAAGAGATCTCTGATACGGTTATTGATTTTCTTTACTGTCTCCTTCGGCAGCTTTCCGACTGCCTTATATTCCGGATACATCTTATTCGCAAAATATGCCGTTACCAGATTCGTAACGATCTGTGTGAAGATCTGTACAATCAGATAGATATAATAATCACCGATTGTCATAACGACAACTAACTGTGCCGCATACTGGAACGTATTCGTCACAAGCATGACCTTGCTCGCTACATCATTTCTCTGGTGTGCAGTCAGCAGACTGTTCTTGTACGCGAGCAGCCAGTACGACATACAGGTACAGAACAGATTGAGCAGATACACGACATAGATGCTCACGCCCTCCGGCATATCACTCTTTACAAGATACGGAATAAACGGCGTCAGAATTCCGCCAACGACTGCGATTACCAGTCCGATGATCCGGTAATATTTCTGATATAATTTTAACAACGCGCAGATCTGCTCTTTATCATTGTCGATAATCGGCTGGTACATGGAATAAACCATCGCTGAACCAACGCCCAACTCCGCAAGGTTCAACACCCACAGCACCGAACCAAACAAGCTGTTTAAGCCGAGATATCCATCGCCCATGTAGTACATAATTGCTGTACGCATGATAAATGGAAGCAGTATCTGATAGCCTTTCAAAAACATGCCAAACACAACATTTCGCGAGGCATTTCTTACACGGGTTTCCTGTTGCATAACTTTCCTCTTTCTACTACGAACTTATGATTCCTGTGTGGAATCAATATAGACACGCGGTACACGCTGGGAGATATTGCATACAATCTCATCGACATTTGTCTGAAGCAGATCTGCCATCCACTGGATGGAAAGGTCTCCGCCAAGTAGCGTCACCTGATCGTTTCTCTGTACATCCGGGATATCTGTCACATCGACCATACACTGATCCATACAGACTCTTCCGATGATCGGTGCTTCCTGTCCACGGATCAGCACCTTTCCTCGGTTCGACAGATCTCTCCGGTATCCATCCGCAAATCCAACCGGCAGGGTTGCGATCTTCGTCGGACGCTTCGTCACGAATGTGCCGCCATAACCAACCTCCGTTCCTGTCGGAACCTCCTTCACCATAACCACATACGTGTACCAGCTCAAAATCTCCTTGAAGTTCTCTTTTTTGAACCCTTCTTCGTCGATTGGATTCAAGCCATATAAGATATCTCCGGCACGTACCATATCGAGCTGCGAATCCGGCATCAGCAAAATCGCCGGGCTGTTCGCCACATGATACTTCGGAAATGTGATTCCCATTTCCTTTAACTTCTCTGTCATACGCAGAAAGCGGTCAAGCTGCTTCCCTGCACTCTTATGATCGTACTCATCTGCACGTGCAAAATGCGTGAAAATGCCTGTCATATTCAGGGATTCCATCTGTGAAATCTCCTTGATTGCTTCAAGCGTCTCATCGTTATCCGGGAACCCGATCCGGCTCATTCCGGTGTCGAGCTTGATCTGTATATTCTGCTTTCTTCCCTGCCGTTTCGCTGCCTCGGCAACCGTCTTCGCATATTCCACCGAGAATACTGGAAAGTCCAGATTGTAACGGACTGCCTCATCTAAGTCATAATCTCTGGTATCTCCAAGCACAAGAATCGGCTCTGTCGCGCCATGCTCCCGCAAGGCAACACCCTCGCTCCACAGTGCAACCGCATAGTTGGTCACACCGCATGCTTTCAGCGTCGGATACAATCCTTCCGCGCCGTGCCGGTATCCGTCACCCTTTAAAACCGCCATGAGTTCGACACCCGGCTTTAATTTCTTGCGGATCTCTGCTAAGTTATTTTTCAGCATACCAAGATCTACGACGGCTGCTGTTCTTCCCATCCAAGGTTCCATACAATCTATCATACCTTTCCATTTTTCAAGTACATCAAAATTATCTAAAATAAAACACAATCGAGCAGGTTCATACATCCTGCTCGATTTACTTTCTTCACAGATTATCTCTGTACAATTCTTACATCAATTCATTCATTGAATCTCTGATGATATCCAGTCCGCGCATCAATTCGTCATCCGTTGCCACAAGCGCCGGCATCAGCTTCAACACATTGTTATCTCGGCCTGCACGTTCCATGATCAATCCCTTTTCAAAGCACTTGTTACAGATTGCCAAAGCAAGCTTTCCATCTGCAACCTGGACGCCCCAGATACAGCCGATTCCCCGGATCTCCACACCCGGTCTTGCAATGTTCTCATCCATATATTTGCGGATGATTCCCTCTTTGCGCTTTACCTCAGCCTCAACCTTATGGTCAAGCATATATTCCAGTCCTGCCTTCGCTGCAACCATAGAAAGCTGGTTGCCACGGAACGTTCCGTTGTGCTCGCCCGGTGACCAGATATCTAACTCCGGCTTGAACATTGTCAGAGCAAATGGCATACCATATCCACCGATGGACTTCGACATTACGAACATATCCGGTACGATACCTGCACGCTCGAACGAGAAGAAGGTTCCTGTTCTCGCACAGCCTACCTGAATATCATCCACGATCATCAAAATATCATACTTATCGCACAACGCACGGACACCCTGCAGATATTCATTGGAAAATACATGCACGCCTCCTTCTGCCTGTACGGTCTCGATAATGATTGCTGCCGGTTTCTCCACACCTGAGTGGTCGTCCGTAAGCAATGTCTCCATATATTTGATTGTATCAAGCTCCGGGAACATATATGGTGCCGGAATATGTGTAACATCATTCAGACATACACCTGCGCCGCCACGGCTGCCCGCATCACTTGTGAGAGACAATGCGCCAAGTGTCATACCATGGAAACATCCCATGAGTGCCCAGATCTGATTTCTCTTTTTTACTTTACGCGCCAGCTTCAATGCAGCCTCTACGCCATTGGTTCCGGTTGGTCCAGGGAACATTACCTTGAAATTCAATCCTCTTGGCTGTAACACCTTTTCTTCAAAGAACTGCAAAAACTCTTTCTTCGGAACAGTCATCATATCCATCGAATGCATAATTCCATCACTCATCAGGTATGCAACCATCTTTTCCTTAATATAGTCATTGTTATGTCCATAGTTTAAGGCTCCTGCTCCGCAGAAGAAATCTATATATTCCTTTCCGTTCTCATCCTTCATGATCGAACCCTTTGAAGTCGTAAAGACCGCAGGGAAGCTTCTACAATAAGAACGTACCTCTGATTCATAATTCTCAAATACTTCAACGTCAGTCATACACTCGTACCTCCTACTCTGTGTGACTCATTTTCTTCATAATCAAGCTATAATATACTCCTCATTCTCTCACTTCGCAAGTGAAAAAAGAATGAATTCTGTATTTCAGACTTAAGATAATTCCAAATCCGGCTTTTCAAACTCCTTCATTTTCTGGTTATAGGCATCCCGCATCGCATCTTCATACGGTATTTTCTCCATATCTGCGCCTAACATACGCAGAAGGTAATGTGTGAAATCCGGGTTTGCTACAAGGATTGGTCCAAGCATGTAAGTCGCAAGAATCTTTCCTTTGCGGATACCTTCAAATACCGACTTCGGATTCATACCGGTTCCCATCTCAACCTTACAAAAGCTCTCCTGCTCCGGGATTCCAAATGTATGGGAGAAACGGCTTGTATAACCAAGCAATGTAATATCATCGAATTTTGCCTTCATCAATGTATTGAAACGGTTCGGGGTCTGTCTGACCGAATAGCTGTTTAAGTACGCCAGCGCTTCCACCTTGCTGCCATCTTCCCGCTTGATGTATTTGCCAAGCAGTTCGAGCGCATTTCCAACGAAGAAGAATACTGTCTTCTCTGCATCAAATGCACGGAAGATCTCTTCCTTCAAAGGAAGCAGGCGGCTCAAAATCACTTCCTGACTCTTCTCGCTCATCGAGCACATATATACCAGATCAATATCCTCTGTCAAAAACAGAGGCTTCGCATTCAATGTTGTCTCTACAAATTCTGCATCCGGTAAGCAGAGCTTCAAGTATTGCATATTTCCTTTGTCACCATATAAGGTACAAAGCTCCGGATAAAGGATTTCAATCTTCATTATTTTTCATCCTCCAGTCTCTTCAAAAGCTTCTGCTTCATCTTGCAGGAAATACCATAGGTATCGCAGTCGTATAAGATATATACCTTATCAACGCCCTCTAACTTTACTTTATCGACCGCTGCAACCTCATCGAGATCCCACGCGATCTTCTCCTCCGGGATTCCGGCGATCAGCGCACGCACACGGTGATCGAGACATCTTGGTCCACAGCAGACTACCTGCATTACATCGTCTCTTGCAAACTGCTCGTATTCAAGGTCGTAGATCCAGCCGATAAACTCGATACTCTTCTGTCTGTCGCTGAAGTCATCCTCTGCGATCATGATGACCTTCTTACCAGGCTCTTCTGCCACATACTCGAACGTACGGCAGGAGCTGACTGCGCTCTGTCCTTTGCTGAGTGCCTGAACGACTGTCACATTTCCGACCTTCGTCTCGCTGTAACGGGATTCCGGCACATGGATCTCTGCGATCCGCTTCTTCACCTCATCGGAAGAATATCCAAGCTCCCGCATCATCGTAATTACAGTCAATTCATTATAAATATTAAACAACGCATCATGGATCAGTGCGTATTCGATCTCATTTCCATCCTTTTCACGGACAATTAACTTCTTGCCTTCCTTGTCGACCTTCGTTGCAAGATAATCTGCATCTGCAGACTTGTAATCGCAGTTTGGACAATAAGCATTTCCAATATGATGATAACGAAGGTAGTTGAACTTCAGCTTCGTACCGCATTTTGGACACAATGTATAATCAGCGATCAGGTTGTATGGCTCCGTCTTGTCATCGTCCTGCTTTCCGATTCCGAAATAAACATGCTCACTATTCGGCTTTAAGTTGCTGCTGCACTGCTCATCTGCATTTAAGATCAGCTTCGTTGTGTCCGGGCAGTATGTGTCAATGACACTGAAAATGTAATCCGGATGTGCGTTTCGCTTCAGTGAATCACGGAACAGGTTCGTCACGACGAGATAATCCGGCTTTACATATGGAAGAATCAGACGGGATGCACGCTCGTCCACCTCAAATACAGTTGCGTCCACGCGGCATCTGCCAAGCCAGTTGACGCTGTTCAACAGGTTTGTCACACAGCCCGGCACGATATTCGAACCGGTCCGGTTGCTGACTACCTTCTTGCCTTCCTTCTCCAGCATATCGGTCAGCATGTTTGATACGGTCGTCTTACCGTTCGTACCTGTCACGCAGATACAGAGCGGTGCCTTCGGTGCCTGCGCCATGAAATCCGGGCAGATTTTTCTGGCAACAACGCCTGGGGTATGCGTGCCGTTGCGCCCCGAAAGGCGGATGATGACTTTGCTGAATTTTGCAGCCATGACTGCGATATGATAACGTAACTTCGACATGATTGTCTCCTTTTTCCTTTTGAACCTCGCTGGTGTGTGATGAGATAAACTTTTCTCCTCATATATCCAAATACAAATTCATTTCATATATGATGTATTGAAACTAAGAAGTACTAGATGTTCTTAATTTTCTTTTTCTCTATGTCCGCCATCGCCGCCAATTCGCCATCCATGGCTCAGTGGCGGCTTGTTTGAACATCGTGTTCAAACATGGCTGCACTCTGAAAGAACATCAAGGACTTCTAAGTTCCAAACATATATATTTCATGAATTTATATTTGAATATATGTTGAAGATTTCTTTGTCCTCATCACAAACCAGCTATACATACAAAATCCTAACACAAGACAATCCTGTCTTGTTTTGCCTTGATTTTTGTATGAAAGTACAATATCTACTGTGTAAAATCCAAGACATTATATATCTTGTGGGTAGGATTGTCAATTTTTTCCGCTGTAACAGGCGTCCATTACGATTTGCCAGCTTGTCCTATGCCAGCAGATCGTGTTCGAGTGACGCGATCACAGCAGCACCATCTCCGATTGCAGTTGCGATCTGGCGGACAGTCTTGGTGCGCACATCTCCGATTGCATATAGAAATGGTATATTTGTGCGGCAGTCCTCACCGGCACGGATATAGCCGTTCTCCATCTCTACGACCTCTTTTACAAGTGCAGTCTGTGGCTGCATGCCAACCGCGATAAAGATGCCGGATAATGCGAGATCTCGTTTTTCTTCTGTCCGGTTATCCTCGATCACGATATGGTCAACCATGTTCTCACCACAGATCTTTCGTACTTCGGTGTGTGGTAGGAATTCGATATTTGCCGCATCGAAGATCCGCTGCTGCAATACCTTGGCACCGCGCAGCTCATCACGACGATGAATCAGGTAGACCTTCTCACATACATTTGCAAGGTACAGGGCATCTTCAAGTGCCACATCACCGCCACCGACAACGGCCACCGTTTTATTCCTGAAAAATGCACCGTCACAGGTTGCACAGTATGAAACACCGGCGCCGGCAAACTTTGCCTCGCCTTCCACGCCAAGCTTTCGATGGGTCGCACCAGTCGCTACAATTACTGCTGTTGTCTCGATCACACTGCCATCTTCCAGATGCACTTCCTTGTAATCATCCTGATTGGCAATGTCCGTCACCGTACCCTCCATAAATGGAACCTCCAGCGCATCTGCATGTTCCCGGAACTTTACTGACAGATCATAGCCATTTGTTCCGTAGAAGCCAAGCAGATTATCCACACGGTCGGTTGTGACAATCTGTCCGCCGCTGAACATTTCCTTCTCGATTACTGCCACATCCAGCAACGCACGTTTCGCATAGACCGCCGCCGATAAACCTGCGGGACCACTACCGATAATTACGACATCTTTCCTTGTATCACTCATCGTTTTCCTCCAAACTGGTTTGTATTTCATTCATTTCAGTTATTTCTAATTCAATTTCTTATTTTATCCACGATCTATCTGTGTGCAAATTCTTTCATAACGTCAATCGTTTTCCGGATATCTTCCTCTGTATGTGCATCCGAGATAAACATTGCCTCAAACTGCGATGGAGCGAGGTTGATTCCATGATCAAGCATATAGCGGAAGAACGCTGCATACTGCTTCGTGTCGCTCGTCATCGCGGTATCCATATCAACCACCTGCTTGTCTGTGAAGAAAATGCTCATCAGCGAGCCGATCTGGTTGACACAGACCTGATCGCCAAATGTCTCTCTTGCTGCCTGTGCAAGTCCTGCGGTCTTTCCTTCGAGCTTTGCATACACTTCCGGATGCGTATCCAGCAGCTTCAATGTCTCAATGCCTGCCGTCATCGCAATCGGATTACCGGACAGGGTTCCTGCCTGATATACCTCGCCAAGCGGTGCCACGCACTGCATGATCTCGCGTCTGCCCCCGTAGGTTCCAACCGGCATACCGCCACCGACGATCTTGCCAAGCGTTGTCAGATCCGGCTTGATATGGAAATATTCCTGTGCGCCACCCGGTGCCAGACGAAATCCTGTGATAACTTCATCGAAGATCAGTAATGCACCATCTGTCTGTGTGATATCGCGCAGAAACTCTAAGAATCCTGCCTTCGGCGGAACCACGCCCATATTTGCCGCAACCGGTTCGACAATGATTGCTGCGATCTGTCCCTTGTGCGCATCAAACAACTGTTTTACAGATTCCTCATCGTTATATTCTGCGACGAGGGTATATTTCGCATAGCCCTCCGGGACACCTGCGCTGTTTGCCACCGTCTGTGTAATCACGCCGGAACCGGCCTTTACCAAAAGTCCGTCACTATGTCCATGATAACAGCCCTTGAATTTCACAATGTAATCTCTTCCGGTAAATCCGCGTGCCGCACGGATTGCACTCATCACAGCCTCTGTACCGGAATTTACCATACGGGACATCTCCATCGAAGGCATATGTGCCGTGATAAGCTCCGCAATCTCCAGCTCTTTTCTAGTCGGTGCACCAAAGGTCAGTCCATCATCGCAGGCCGCCTTCACCGCTTCAATCACAGTCTCTTTTGTATGTCCGAGAATTCCCGGTCCCCATGAACATACATAATCTATATATTCCCTTCCATCCTCATCGAATATACGGGAACCCTTCGCTTTTTTTATAAAAATCGGGGAGCGTACGACTGAGCCGAATGCACGCACCGGCGAATTCACGCCGCCCGGAATATATTTCTTGGATTCTTCAAATAACTGTTCTGATTCTGTCTGCATGATTATGCCTCCTGTCATCTAATCCACATCTATCGTGATACACATTCCTGCGAATCATTTTATTGTTCATTCTGTAACCATCTAACCACGTCAAGTGCATGATAGGTTATGATAATATCCGCACCGGCACGCTTCATCGCAATCATGTTCTCCATGACGATGCGCTTCTCATCAATCCAGCCGTTTAATGCTGCTGCCTTGACCATCGAATACTCGCCGCTTACATTGTAGACTGCAAGCGGATGCTTCGTCTCTCCACGCACCGCTTTCACGATGTCAAGATAAGCAAGTGCCGGCTTTACCATGATGATATCCGCGCCTTCTTCAATATCTGCCTCGCATTCGCGCAATGCTTCCCTGCCATTTGCAGGATCCATCTGATACGTTCTGCGATCACCAAACGCCGGAGCGGAATGTGCCGCATCCCGGAACGGAGAATAATATCCGGACGCGAACTTCGCGCTATATCCCATAAGCAATGTATCCACGCATCCATTTTCGTCCAATGCTTTTCGCAGGTATGCGATATGTCCATCCATCATGTCGGACGGTGCGATCATGTCTGCGCCTGCCTTGGCAAGCGTCACTGCCATCTTCGCCAGAAGCGGAAGTGTCTCATCGTTCAGGATCTTTCCGTCCTGCACCAGCCCGCAATGTCCGTGGGAAGTATATTCGCACAGGCACACATCTGCGATAATCAAAAGCTCCGGTGCTTTCTTCTTGATCTCGCGCACCGCACGCTGTGTGATACCATTTTCATCATAAGCGCCGCTGCCACATTCGTCCTTGTGCTCCGGGATACCGAAGATCAAAATCGCCGGAATGCCAGCCGCCTGTATGCGCTCTAGTTCCTCATCGAACCGATCCAATGTATACTGATAGATGCCCGGCATGGAATCGACCGGGTTCTTCTCATTGGTTCCTTCCTTGATGAATACCGGGTAGACGAGATCGGATTTGCTGATTTGTGTCTCGCGCACCATGTTTCGCAGTACTTCATTTTCTCTCAATCTTCTTAATCGTATCATGTGTGTATATTCCTCTTTTCCTATAACTTACAGTAATTATAAATGTACCTCTTCTACAGGAGTTGAACATACTTACCATTTCTACGCAGACGCGCACGGGTAACATCACATCGCTATGCTCTGTGATAAGTCGTCGACATCCATCCTAAATGGAACTACGTTCCATGGATGTCTCCTCGCTCGGTTCAGCACGCAATGGTACTAAATTCGCGACGATGAATCTGTCGCTCATTAAGTGCCAGCGTGCTTCAACAGTCTGCTTAAAAATTGGTAAGTATGTCCACCTCCATCTACATTTTTACTCTTTATTATTATCTGTCTTTTTCATGTCAAAGGCAATATCCAATGCCTTTATCAGATTCTTTGCGTCGCACTGTTCCGGGACGACATCGGCGGGCAGACCACATTTTATAAGGGCGTCTGCTGTCACCTGTCCGATTGTGCCAAGTACAATGCGCTTCTTTCCTTGTGCCGGGTTCCAGTCTGGCTGTCCGGTCTCGGCAAGGCAATCTGCAAATGCATGCACCCCTGAAGCGCTTGCAAATAAAATTGCATCGTAATTATTTAAGTATTTCCAATTTTCTGTCCGCGCGCCACGCACATCGTAGATGGATAGAATCTCCGCGTCAATCTGGTTCGCAGATAAAATCTGTTCCAAGACTTGGCTTCCTTCCTTCGCCCGCGGGATCAAAACCTTTTCCCCTGATTTTACAACGGTACAAAGCCCATTTGCAAGACTTTCTGTCGTATATTGCTCCGGTATATAATCCGCATAAAATCCATACTGCTCCAGTGCCTGCGCACAGCCACTTCCAACCACAGCAAACCGAATATCTGCAAACTTCCGAAGATCGACTGCACACGCGCACACCCGGTCAAAGAATAACCGGATACCATTCTGGCTTGTAAATACGATCCACCGGTAATCTGACAAGTTCTGAATTGCCACATCCAACTTCTCCATATCCGGGCACATTCTGACATGCATATCACAGATTGAAAATAACGATGCACCTTTTTCTTCCAGCAGTCCACGCAGCTTCTCCCGGAATACTGCCGTGCCAACCACGCCGATCTTGCAGCCATCAATCGCACTGCGCTTCTTATCCTTCATCGTGCAGGCGACCGTCTGCCCGACGACTATAATTGCCGGTGAAACAAGCTCGTTCTTCGAAACAAGCTTGCCGATCGTCCCTACCGTACCGCGCACAATTGTCTCTCCGGGCAGCATGCCATTTGAAATCACACTGACCGGTGTCTCCGCCGATTCACCCTCTTCGCGCAGCCGCTGCATAATCGGTTCCAGATTCGAAAGACCCATCAGGAACACACTGGTTCCCTCCTGTTTATGAATGTTCGCAAGTGCATCTGCCTCGCCCTTTTTCGTATGTCCGGTAATCACATGAAAGCTCCGGCTCATCTCCCGATGCGTCACAGGAATTCCGAGCACCTCCGGCACCGCAATCGCAGAAGACACACCCGGAATCACCTGAAACGGAATATCTGCTTCCTGCAATGTAAGGATTTCCTCACCGCCACGTCCGAACACAAACGAATCGCCGCCCTTTAAGCGGACAACATTCTTGTATTTACCTGCAGTCTCTACCAGAATCCGGTTGATTTCCTCCTGCTTCTTATAATGCGCACCTGCCTGCTTGCCGACATAGATCTTCGCGCAATCCGGTCGCACAAGATCGAGAAGTTCTCCCGTTCCAAGTCGGTCGTAGATTACTGCATCGCATGATTTTAAGATCTGCAAGCCTTTGTATGTAATTAATCCCGGATCGCCGGGACCTGCTCCGATTAAATATACCATTTCCAATTTATCCTTTATACATATATCAATACAAATTTCCTCGAAATATCAAAAAAGGATTCGATTTTTCAATAGACACTCCAATCCTTAATACTGATAAATCCAGCTTTGCTTTTATAAACAAATCCTTCAGATTTTTCTGATCGTATAATTTTGCAGCAAAACTATACAGCAAATCACGATCTGGATTCAGTTCTATTACAATCCAATCCTTGTCTTTACGAAAATGCTTCGATATATCTGTCAGCATTACAGTCTTTCCACTGCCCCAGACGCCCGTAATCATATAAATCTGCTGGTTCATTCATTCTGACGAAAACGAATCAATAATCTCATTCGTCTGTGCCAATCTGGAGATTGATTCCAACGGACTCTTACCCAAAACTAATGTAAATGGATTTTGCATCGCGCGCCTCTTTTACTGTTCTTTACTCTTTTTTATTATTTTTACTGTTCTTTACTGTTTTGTCAAGAGATTTCCATTATTTCTTCCATAATAGGATAGCATCCCTTTCTAGATTTCTCATAAACTGAGGACTCGGATTTCTGAGCCCAGATTTACTTATCATAAGCTCCACGATCGGCAAATTATAATCATCCGGTACTACATCACTTCTCATGTGCGCAGCCACCCGTGCCGTGGTATTCTCAGATACACACACGAACAGATCAACATCCGAATTGTATTTATGATCCTTTCTTGCATAGCTGCCGTATAAATAAATGCACTGCACATATTCCCAGTAATCTTTCGTTAAAACATTAATCGCATACTTTAATGATTGTTCATGCCGACATTCATTTTCTTTAACCATACACAGTCACCTCTTTCAAGATTATAAATTTATCATAATATTCTTCAAAGAGGGAATCTATATACCCGCTGTTGGAGCTTTCTAAACAGTTAAAAGAAAGCATCAAAAAAAGGAACAACCATAAGATTGTTCCTTTTACTTTACCTATTTATTTTTCTATTGCTACTGTACTTCGTAATAACCATATTCTGGTTCTGTAACAGTTTCTGTTCCCACTACACGACGTTCCTTTTCTCCGTCTATTATATTGCTGTAAGGATCTCCATTCATTATATGATTGTATGTATGGTCTGATATATATTCTCCATCAGCAGCTATGTCATCTTTATAAAATCTTTTTTTACACATAAAACAGTAGCTGTATGGTACCATTTCCACTATTTCTTTCGTCTCAGTATACGCCGGTTCTGTCGCTACCCATACAACCTTATGCGTTTCCGGAACTACCTGATTGCTGTAATATGCATCCCTGATTGTGAATGTTGCTGTCCGCTTGGTTCCTGCTTTGTTGACTCCACAACTGCAGATTACATGGTATTTAGGATCCCAGAATGCGAAGTGCTGTTCCAACTCTTCTTCCGTTCTATAAATATTATTGCAGCTATCACACTGATAATATGTTACTGTCTGTGTCAATGCCGGCTGCAACGTTGGGTTCTGTGGCACTGTTGGTGTCGTCGGTACTGTCGGTACTGTCGGAGTTGTCGGCGTCGTTGGTGTCGGATTCAACGCGTCTTTGTAACTGTCCGACGTTGCAGATACGATACCTGCTACATTTGCTCCGGGAGCTGTTCCCTTCCTGCAGAGTACGATCTGGATTGCTTCCAAACGCTTCGCATAGCGGGCTGTTCCTGCTGCTTCGCCGTTCTTAGCCCAGCCCATCCATCCGAAGGACTGTGCATGTACACGATAGTAGATATCATAATGGTTTGCAAGTTCACCTGTAAGCCGGATCCGGATTGCTTCCAGACGCTTCGCCTGTCCGCTTGTTCCACTCATAGCTCCATCTGCTACCCAATTCATCCATCCATAAGACTGAACATGTGTCTGATACTCAACGCTTCCACAATAGCTCGTTCCCTTAATATCGATACTGATACCTTCGAGACGTTTGCCCTGCCCGGTTGTACCGCTGACCGCTCCATCTTTCGCCCAGGTTGTTTCCCAGCCGTAGGTCTGTCTATGTACACGGTAGTTGATACTTGGTGTGTCAGATGCTATATTCTTCGGAACGATCTGAATCTTGACTTCTTCCAGTCTCTTTGCTTCGCCAGTAGTGCCTGCCAACGCTCCATTGTATACCCAGCCTTGGTTATCTCCATATGTCTGAATGTGTACACGGTAACGGACATCATAATGGTTTGCAAGCTCTCCCGTGAGCCGGATCTGCATGGCTTCCAGACGTTTACCCTGTCCGGTTGTACCAGCTGGCTGACCACTTGTAGTCCAATCCGTCCATCCGTATGTCTGTCGATGTACCCGGTACTGAATCGTTCCTGTGTAACCTGTGTTATTCTTCAGATTAACAGTGATTGATTCTACCCGTTTTGCCTGTCCTCTCGTGCCAAGCACAAGCGTCTCAATTCCATTCTCGTAAATGATTCGTCCGTTTGTGTCACCGTAGCTCTGCACGTGCGCTTTTCCGGACATTCCGATCGATGTTGCAGCTTTGCTCTCAACCGCCGGAAGCTGCGTGATCATGAGCAGTGCTGCAAGAAGTGTTGTTGCAAGTTTTTTCATACCTTTCTTCATATTGATTTCTCCCCATCGTTTATTTATATTTACTGATTAGATTATATCATAAGATTCTATATAATAAAAATGTACAAATTGATATATTGTACATTTTCTAATCTTCTATTTTTTCTTTCATCAGGTAATATTCCTAAATATCTCCGCATCCACCTTCCCGATCTGCCTGTTTTTCTATGTCAGACAGATGATGTACATAAGTTTTAATGTTGTTGGAGTCTCAAAAATATAAAGCAAATATTTTTTTACTGAACAGCTATTTCCGTAAGTGTTATTCCTGTTATACTTTCTTCCTCCATTAGGATCTTAAATTTTTCAGAAACAAACAATGGTACCTGTTGTCTGTTTCCTAATTTGGATACATCCGAATTCTCCGTTTTGTCAGAATATATACCATACTTACTTACTGTATACACTGTCCCAATACCCGAAATTTCGGTCTCAAAATACTTTGATTTTTCTAAACAGAGTGCATCTACGACCCGTAATACATTTGCGAAGTAATATTTTCGGGATAATCATAACCCATTATATTCTTCAACAGTAACTTTCAAGAACTGAATATCTGTATCTACGGATTCAAGGATTTTTTCAATTTCTCGGACACCAAAAACCATCCTTTGTCATTTGCCAAATAATCGGTCCAAACACTTCCTTCCTCGATTGAAAAACGAATAACCGTTTTATCATCCCATTGATTAAAGTACTTACCCATAATCAATGCGTTCTGCGGAATTGTAAACTTGTCATCAAAATGACAGATTATATCATTTCCCCTATTCATATCCATTGACAATTTATAATATTTCATTTTCCTATTCTCTCCAATAATCCTTATACAGCATATTGGGATTATTTCTGGTCATACAGTAGGGACGCTTACATCTACAATGCCTCTATCTCTATTGGTAATCCTAACTCCAGACTATACTCTAATGCATGTTTGAAGACTGTTAAGAAATTGTCTCCATCATCCAACATAGCATTTAGATTCCTGCCAAATCCTACAACGAAATTCTCATATTATGATACTTGGCTGCAACATCTTCAAACCCAACAGATTGGTATAAGGAATATCCATCCTCTGTTGCCTTTAATTCAATAATGCTCACGTTTTCTGCTTTTGCGTCCTCCAACATCATGTTCATTAATTTCTTAGCATATCCTTTTTTCCTATACTCTGGCTTCGTATAAACATTCAAAACAGTCCCCGTCTTCCCGGTAATAAATGATGGGCTCATAGGTTTTTCCACGATCAACAAGAATGCACAGGAAACGATATCCTTCTCATTGCGTGCAACATAGACCATTAGATTCCTATTAAGATGTTTTTCATAATAACCTGGCAATAAGGACTCTATCAATTCTAAATCAACAGCCTCAATTTCTCCTAAATCCTCTTGCAAATATGCGATTCTAAGTTCTGTCAACATACCTGTATCTTGAGCAGTTGCTTTTTCAAATGTCATTGTCATTCCTCCGAATGCTTTTATTAATATCCTCTAACTTTAGATTGGTACAAATACTACGTTCCTACTTGTTATAACATGCATCAAATGCAGGACGCATATATTCTATTTGTCCCCGTGAAAGGTCATATTCTTTTGCCTTTTTTTCCCAATTATTCCTGACAATTGTAAGTATTTCCTCTGCCTCATTTTCCGCCACCTCTCTCTGAATTCCAAAACGGTTTGCGGTATTAATCGCCAGTTCTATCGATATGTTGTTATCACGGTCATCTACTAAAAGTGATAATTCATCACCATATGGAACAGGATTTACGTCGTACAAAGGTGACAACTTCCAACCATTATCTGCAAATAGAAACGCATGGTTACGAAGATGATCATCTGTATTAGTAACCGCCATATTGAATACAATTCGTTTCCATAATTCCATCAAATCAGCCTTTGGATTCGATCCAAAAGCCTTAATAAATGAAACAATATCCAAATAACTTGTCCCATTCTCAGCAGAAGCGCCATCTGTCTTTCCAAGCAATGTCATTGCCGAGGCAAAGTGTATTCTTCTATTACCATCTCTATCAAAACGTCTGACAAGAAAGGTACTTCCAAGTTTTGAGAATTTTTCTAATTTAGATTCCGGAACATTCAGTCCACACAATCTTGCCAAATCATGAACAACCTTTTCCCACGCCCCTGTGTCACATTCATCATTCTTTGATGGAAATTTAGCTATCCACAATTCGCCTTCTGTATCCATTACCGTAGCCTTTGGTCTTGCGCCACCCAAAGAAGATCCCAGCTTTATTAACTGGTTCAACCATTCGTCTGTAATTCCTTTTTCATCATTTTCAAAATTTCGGGAAGCCTCCTCCAATGTCCTTAGTTTTGTCCATGGAGGTGTTGCGGTTTCCTTGTCATCAGAAAGAAATAGTCCGTCGGGATCAAGCTTAAAACGAATCCCTCCCATTCTGGTTTCGTCGTATACCCCCAGCAGATAATCACTATCATGCAGTTTTCTTGGTTTTCTTTGTTCTCTTCCAGCAAGTATGCGTTCCCTTTTGTTCATAAGCACACGTCCCCACCTGTCTGGAGACGCATCCGAAAACATGCCAAAAATATTTTTTCCTGTTGGAAATTGCCGTCCTGTGAACGGTTGCAACTGCGGATCAAGGCTGACTCTCATTTTATTTTTAGCCAACCAGTCGGCATCGTATTCGAAAGAATATGTTTCTCCGCCCTTAATAACTCCAACATAAAGCTTTCCGATTAAACATGGACTATCTTCTGAAAAATCATCATATACATATATGATTTTTTCGTCTATCACCATTATTTTTTCTCCTTGTTGCACGCTTCTTTGTCAGGAGATTAAGATCCTGCATCTGCCTGCCCATTTCATCATCCTTCGCTACAAGAAGCATATCCTTGTCCATACCTCCTAATGCATGCAAAACAGCGGCATAAATCCCAATCGCAACCGCCGGACTTCCTGACTCGACCTTCCACAAAGAAGATCTACTGATTCCTGCACGTTCAGCCACTAATTCCACGGGCAAATCACGTCTTAATCTTGCTAATTTAATCTGCTCTCCCATTGTTTTCAATATATCTTCTGTTTCGGGTAATATGTTATACACTGCTTTTTTCATTTTTATATCCTTTTCTTTTCAATGTTTATTATTATAAACGTTATACGTTATATAGTCAACAATAGCAAACATTATCATTCCTATATTATTTATTCAAATTGCTGTGCATATCCCCTTTGCGATTGGTGAGCTTGCTTCTAATACATTACAGGAAACAATATTTTCTTCAATGTCCGCTTTTTGCAAATTATTTAATTTACCACTCACATGCAGCTCATTTTTTTCTTCTGAAAAATCACAATAAAATACCAGCTTTACCTTTTTATATCCTTGTTTTTTCTTTTTTTCAGATGTTCTTTCAACAAAAAGACCGGCAAGTATGTAAGACTAAAATCAAGCAGTGCAATAAGCATCAACCATTTATTCGGTGAGGAAAACCTGCCAGCAAGAAGAATACGCAAGGAACTCCCGGCACTCCGGAAACACGATATCCCCGTTTCTTGCTTTCAAGCGGTGCCGCAACATAAGTAGCGATCCAGCACAGCAAGCCAATCGCCCAGAAAACTCCGTCGATTATCCACATTGCTATTGGATAATGTTCATACAAACCGCTCATGTACTCCTCCCAAGTTACCGTTTATCTCCCAATTTCAATGTGTTTTTGGGAGATAAATCAATATTTATACAAAAATGCATCCTAATCCTGATACCTAAGCTGAAAATAATCCATATACGCCTTAAATCTGTCTTGTGCGGTCAAACATGTATCTATCAAATACCCCCGCTCATTCTTCCACTCTTTCAATCCCCGATAATAAAATTCCTTGATATCATCCTCAATGATAAAAGGTGTAATTCCATTACGAAGACATTCTTTGAACATGATCAATCTGCCAACACGTCCATTTCCATCCTGAAACGGATGAATTTTTTCAAACATATAATGAAATTCTATAATATCTTCCAATGTTTTTGCAGAATCGGCATTATACTGTTTTAATAATTGTCTCATTTCTTTTGCAACCTGCTCCGGTTTCGTCGTCACACTCCCACCAACTTCATTTGCAAATCTTTTATAATCACCAACCGCAAACCATGATTTGCGACTATCCGATGTGCCCGATTTCAAAATAGCATGAAGCTGCTTAATAAAGGCTTCACTTAACTTATAATGCGCCTGCTCGATAATCAGATCTATACATGTAAAATGATTTGCCGTCTCTACGATATCATCAACATTTACGGTACCATCCTGTATCCCAATTGTGTTCGTTTCAAAGATATATCTTGTTTGATCGTGCGTAAGTCTGCTTCCCTCTATATGATTTGAATTATATGTTAATTCAATCTGTATCTTATGATATATTCCACCCGAAATACCCGATTCTTTTTCCATTCTCAAACGTGACAGTAAATCTGTTTCTATCTTCTCTGTCCGTTTCTTCCTCTGTGGCTTTACTGCATCTTCCGGTATATCCCACGTTTTCCCGTCTAAAACAGCTCCCGGTATTCTTCCATTTGTGCAATAATTTCTCACACTTCTCTCTGATATATTCCATTTTGTAGCAGCTTCTTTTACGCCAATATATCTCATACATACCTCCATAAAACAAACGTTTATCGGAATAATTATAGCATTATCGGCAATATATCTCAATGATATTGATCTTGATTTTCAATTTTATTTTGCCGATAGCTCCTCTGCATTTTTCCGCAACCACTTATAATCCGATTGCTTCGCCCGCTCCAGATACGCTTCTAATCTCGGTGAGTTGAGCTTCGCCAATACATGCAACGCCATGATTTTTTGATATTCATCTTCCGAAGAACCCGCCGGATATTTCCCACAATCCCAAAATTCAAACGCATAGCGTTCCGCACATTCCGGCTTTAATTCCACCATCGTCCAAAGTGCCATTCTGGAAGTATATTCATACTCCGATTTAATAAATGAAAATATAAGTTCCGGATCACAACCCTCGCAATCTCCAAGATGCTTCGCAAACTGCCACTCTGCATTCACATATTTTGATCCAATGCTCTTTTTTGCAAGCAATTCAAACCAGTCCCTGCACAACACCAGTTTCTCTTCTACAAGCTCCTCACACTCATTATCTCTGGCTATTACAAACAGCAATGCATGGATCAGTGTCTCGTCCGCTTCACTGCATGGATATTCATTTATAACGTCCTCCGCTGTGCCACACAATTCTTCAAAATGCGGATACCCAAGCTCCCATTCTCCATTATCGCGTTCCTCCGACCATGTTGGTTGACATTGATCCGCCCATTTTGTGAACTTTTTAATTTCTTGATATAGTTTCTCTTTTTTATTCATAATATTCCAATCTCACCACATCATCTGCCATTTTTAATTCAGCCGCTGCCACTTGTGCATCCTCCATCTGTGTCTTATACATATATTTCGTTGTTGACACCGCCAGATTACTCACGAGCGCACAGACAATCGCCCAGAAGATTGCGAATACAATTATATTCTCAAGATTCAGGCGCTCTTTACGTGTTTTGTCACATTCCACATCATCCCGGTACTTCTCTGTGTTCCTCTGCCGCCGCAGGATTATAGCCAGAATAAGCCAGACGCTATCCAGAACCAGACACACAGTGAACAGAAATGTACAGATATCCTTCATAAAATGCCATTTGATCAGATACATCACATCCACCACCAGAAACAGGACAAAGCATGCGAAATACATCCACATCCCAATCCGGCTGTGCTTTGCAAAAAGCGAGCTTCCTGCCTCGCACGTCTTCGGAAGATTGTTCAGATTATTCCCATATGTTTTTTTATTTTCCGGGATTTCGTAGCCGTAGGCCCGCAGACGGGCAAAATACAGCTTCGCAGCAAGAACCACAACATAACACGGAAGTCCTACAAGCACGCCTGTATAAACTGCCATGATATAGAATACCTCTGTACCGGGGATTTCGAGAAATGAAAAAAACAGACCGATAAGCAAAAGTACTGTAAATATAAGTGCACAATATTTCGCAGTTTTTGCAGTTATATTGTCGAATTTTATTTTCATAGATCCGCACCTCTCTTCCTTGACACGCTCATACTCTAATTATAATAAACAATTTCCCGTATGCCAAGACTTTTATAGTGACTTCTCTCCAATCGGCTCGTTGAATATTGTCCATCATAAAAACTTACATAGGCGCAATTTCTGCACGACGTATTATCACGAAAAAACGGGCAATGAATCTGCTTCATCGCCCGCCTTGTCTCTCATTTATTATATTTCATTATTATTTCTTTACGTTAAATGCCTTCATGCCCGGATAGCTTGCTGCTGCGCCAAGTTCTTCCTCGATACGAAGCAGCTGGTTGTACTTTGCAACACGCTCAGATCTTGACGGCGCACCTGTCTTGATCTGGCAGGTATTCAATGCAACTGCAAGGTCTGCAATCGTTGTATCAGCCGTCTCGCCGGAACGGTGGGATGAAATAGCTGTATAGCCAGCCTTGTGAGCCATCTTGATTGCTTCCAATGTCTCGGAAACTGATCCGATCTGATTCAGCTTGATCAGGATAGAGTTCGCTGCGTCCATGGCAATTCCCTTGGAAAGTCTCTCTGTGTTAGTTACGAACAAGTCATCACCGACAAGCTGAACCTTGTGTCCGATCTGGGCTGTCATCTTCTTCCAGCCTTCCCAGTCCTCTTCATCGAGACCATCCTCGATGGAAATGATTGGATACTTGTCAACCAACGACTCCCAATGTGCGATCAGCTCATCGGATGTATATTCCTTGCCGGACTTTGGCTGCTTGTAATATCCGATTCCCTTCTCAGACTTCCACTCAGATGATGCTGCATCCATAGCGATCATGAAATCCTTTCCCGGCTCATAACCAGCCACACGGATTGCCTCAAGAATCTTCTCGATTGCTTCCTCATCAGACGTAAGCTTATTCGGTGCAAATCCGCCCTCATCGCCAACGGCTGTTACATCGCCCATATCTTTGATGAGACCTCTCAATGCATGGAACACTTCGGCACACCAGCGAAGAGCTTCCTTGAAGGAAGGAGCGCCCACCGGCATGATCATGAACTCCTGTGTATCAACAGCGGAATCTGCATGTGCACCACCATTCAGGATATTCATCATTGGAACCGGAAGTGTTGTACCCTGAATACCGCCAAGGAACTTATAAAGCGGAATATCAAGTGCGATAGATGCGGCTCTTGCTGTTGCGATAGATACGGCAAGAATTGCATTTGCACCAAGATTAGACTTATCCTTTGTGCCATCGAGTGTAAGCATCGCTGCATCTACTGCATAAATATCGGAAGCATCCATACCTACAAGCACATCTGCAATCTTTGTATTGATATTATCCACTGCCTTTGTGGTTCCCTTGCCAAGATATCTTGACTTGTCACCGTCACGAAGCTCCAATGCTTCGAATTCTCCCGTTGATGCACCCGATGGTGCGGTTCCACGTCCAACTGTTCCATCGATCAGAGTAACCTCTGCCTCAACCGTTGGATTTCCTCTGGAATCAAGAATTTCTCTTCCATATACTTTTTCAATCTCTAAATACATGTTACTACTTCCTTTCATACTTGTTTCTGTCTGATAAATAATCCCCACATACGCCATATAGATTCACTCATTTCCCTATAATAATGGGCGGATGCATATTCTCAATTTTATGCACGGACCGTCATATCGTATATGTTCCTGCCATCTTCGTATACCCGTGCATACACATCCCTGCACTTTTTCAGCTTGCAGAAAAATGATATGGCCGCAGGGACATCATGATACACCTTCCATTCACCGCAATAGGCACAGCCTTCCCCTTTCTTCTCGATGAAATCCCTTACATCTTCGATCGGATATCCGAGAAATACACCGATTTCATGCGGAAAACAGGGTTCCGTATTGATCCGCTCCTTCAATTTCTCTATGTAAGAAGCAAGATTTCCAGAATCTTTATAACCATAGTTTTGCAGAAATGCGTGCACTTCCGGATCCGCGATTCGTTCTTCCAGCTTCGATTTGCGATACACATAAAGCAGATAGAAATCCTTTACATTTTTCATGAGCTTTATATAGATTCCCTTTTGATTGAGACGCTTGTTCATCCTATGAATCGATTCTATGCATTCCCGTAGATTCTTAAATCGGAAATTATATAAATTTGCTGTTTTAATCCCTGCTAAGGTCGGAGCCGCATTCCGGATTAAGCTTTCTTCAAATCCCATATATATCAGATCCTTAAATTGCTGCAAGTTTCTTTCCGAGTTCGTTACAAGCTGCAACCGCTTCCTCATCCGGTGCCTCATGTGCGATCAGACCTTCTCCGTCGATCACGCTTGCGCCGGCTGCTGTCATACGGTCAACCCAGTCACGCATCCACTCGCCGTCGCCCCAGCCATAAGAACCGAACAACGCAATCTGCTTTCCGGCTGCGATGCCTTCCACTTCTGCAACAAAAGGTTCCATCTCTGTCTCTTCCAATACCTCTGCTCCCATTGCCGGACATCCCATTGCGAATCCCGGAAGATCCTTCAACTCGTTGATGTCTGCCTCAGAAGGAGATAGGAACACAGGCTCTTTCCCGGCTGCTGTTACGCCGTCACCAATTGCAGATGCCATCGCACCTGTATTTCCACCCTGTGTCCAAAAAACGATATAAACCTTATCCATAAAACACCTCCAAAATTTTTATTGCTCCTTCGAAACATGGCAGGTAGCCAGCCTTCCATTTTGTAATATTTCAAAGGAGCCACAATGATTTACACTAGAGTTAGTTTTTCCTAACTCTGTATATAAGTTAGTATAACCTAACTGTTTTGTCAAGTGTTTTTGTGATTAATTTATAAAGTTTTTAACCGTTCGCTTACCATGTATCTTTCATTTCACGTCTTCCATTTCACGCTCAAATGTCTCACGCTCGATGCTTCCGCTTCTGGCGTTCATCACACGTACACAAAGCTTCTTCTCATTTTTCCATGTCGCATATACTCCGATTGGCTCATGGCAGCCCGCTTCCATCTCACGGACAACCGCACGCTCGGCACGCAGACAGGCCTCTGTCTCCGCGTCGCTAATCGTCTGTGCCATACGATACGGAAGTGTTCCCTCGCACGCCTCGATTGCGATAATGCCCTGTCCGGCTGCCGGAAGCATCGCATCCACAGCAAGATATTCATAGACTAAATCCGGTTCCTTCTCGATACCTAACCGTTCGATTCCCGCTGCCGCAAGGATGATTGCATCATATAAGCCATCCCGCAATTTCTGTATGCGCGTCGTGACATTTCCACGAAGCTCCATACACGCTGCCTGCGGGTACAACTCCTTGATCTGACAGCGTCTGCGCAGGCTTCCGGTTCCCACGGTAAATGTATTCTTCGACCGGATATCCGTACCCGCACGATAGATCAGCACATCCTGCACACAGGCGCGTGGCAGAACTCCCGCGATGCCAAGCCCCTTCTTGCATGGATTCGGCATATCCTTCGCGCTGTGTACCGCCAGATCGATCGTACCATCCAGCAAGGCTTCTTCAATTTCTTCTACAAACACTGCCTTGCCTCCAAAGGAACTGATTGCCGCCTCTTTCTGCTTGTCACCCTTTGTCGTCACGATCACTTTCTCAAACCGCACATCCGGGTAATGCTTCTTTAATTGTTCAATCACCATATCTGTCTGAATCTGCGCAAGTTTACTCCCCCGCGTTCCGATCCGGATTCTCTGTTCCTGCATTTTTGCCTCCACAATTGCTGCAAATCTTCGTTTTCTTGCCCGTTCATCCGGCTCCTCTGCCAGAATTTCTTCACGGATAGCGCCAAGTTCTTCCGCGATCTGACCATAGTCTGTCCGAAGTGTCTGCCGGATATCCTTCTTGATCTTCGATGCAAGCATTGGACTGCTGCCTCCGGTAGACACCGAAACAACAACCTCACCCTGCTTGATGATTGCCGGGAAATAAAAGTCACAATCTTTCTTCACATCGACCACATTTACCAGGATATGCCTGCTTCTGCAAAGCTTGGCATACTGCGAATTAAGTTCCGCATCATCTGTCGCCATGATTACAACGTCCATGCCGGAAATGTCTGCCTCTGTGACTTTGCGCTTCCACACCCGGATTCGTTCCGGCTTTTTCTGGCAATTACCATCAATATTTTCTACTATGCCCGCTGTTTCATCTATTCGTTCCGTATCTGCGATAGCCTGCAGTTCCGCGCAGATCTCCGGTGCTACCACGGTCACACGCGCGCCAAACTCGCACATCTGTGCTGCCTTCCGTGCTGCGACTACACCGCCGCCTACAATCAGACATTTCTTATCATCGAGTTGTATCATGAATGGAAAATACGCCATCTTCTATCCCCTTTAATACGTGATTTAAGTCCTGTGCATCTAAAACGTCTTTCAACCGGTACAAAAGCCACATCGCGGATTTCTCACCAAGCTTCTCCGTGATATCCTTCCTCTTCCCGACAAATGTACGAAATGTAAGCAGCTTCTGCATCTCGTCCACATGTTCTTCAATCAGCAATTCAATCTTCTTTGCCTCGGAAATCTTCTTCCGGTTATTCTCCGACGCAAGCGACTTGATGTAGTCGAGATCTTTCACGACACAGCCGGACAGTCTTCCGATCTCTGCATCAATATCCCGTGGAATCGCAAGGTCTAAGAACAACTGTGGTTTCGTTTTCTTTCGTACTTCCGCTACCTTATCTGCAAGAAATGTATAATGCGGACTGTTCGTCACACTGATTATCACATCCGCCCAGTTTAGATATTCATACCGCTGGTCGTAATGCACCCATTGCACCCGCTCATGCGAGAGAATTTTCTGCAATGCCTGCTTATGCTTCCGGCTCGTCCCGACGATCTGTACCTGTGCATCCGCATCGAGCAGATCCCGCATCACGATGCTTCCCATCTGCCCGGCAGCTCCGATGATGAGGATATTTTTTCCTGCACCAGACTCCAACGCTGCCATACATGCAAGTGTTCCGACCGATACCGGAAGATGTGTCATTTGCGAAGTCTCAGCCACTTCCTTTGCAAGCCGCAGTGCCCCCTGGAACACCATATTCATCTCTGCATCGGTCTGCCCGCGCGTTTTCGCTGCAAGATACGCCTGCTTGACCTGCCGGATGATTTCAACCTCTCCAAGCACGGCAGAATCCAGTCCACAGACTACGCGGCACAGATGTGTCAGGCAGCTTTTTCCTTCATACCGCATAGAGGCACCCTTCAGTGCCTCAACCGGAAATTTCTTCGTGTCCGCAAACTGCTGTTCCAGCCATACAAAATCCGTGCCTGTGCCACTCATATAGATCTCGCTTCGATTACATGTCATAAGTAAAACCAACCCGGCTTCCGGATATGCCTTCGCCACGGTGTCTGCCAGTTTTATCTGTTCCTCATCATTGCAGGCAAAGCACTCCCGCTTCGCCGCTGTTAAATTCTTATGTGTGATACTGATGCATATCATAGGTGCTTCTTCCTGTTAACTGTTATTTTTCTGATTACCTGATGTAATCCGCATATTGATCTCTATTATATTATTACTATATCTTTTTGTTTATGTATTCTCATTAACATACACATACTGCATATTATAATTGACATTCTTCTTTCATTCAACCTTCGAAATCACTCTTGTTTCCGGTTCTGGTTTTTCTGCTTGCTTTTCCGTCTCCAAAACCCACCTCGTGGGTTTTTCAGCCTGTCTCCCGCTCGCTACACCCACATCCTGCTCCACTTCTACGATTTAGTTTCCGGTTCTGGGTTTTCTGCTTGCTTTTCCGTCTCCAAAACCCACGTCGTGGGTTTTTCAGCCCGTTTCCCGCTCGCTACGCCCACATCCTGTCAGCTCACCACGCAGAAACGGCAGGAATCCCCTTCCTGCCGCTCAAATAATCTTATTCGATTACAAGTTCTTCCTTGGTCACATTTTTTTCCTCATCAATATGGAACGCATTCAATACCGGGTTCTCTAAATCCATCAAAGAGAGGATCAGATAATTTACCTTGGAATCATATGCCAGACGCTTGTCCTCCTCGGACGGGCGTGATGGGGATTCCGGATGAGAATGGAAGTTGCCAAGCAGCTGGTATCCATTTGCTCGCATGTCCTTGACTGCGGCAAGTTGCTCCTTCGGATCCATCGAGAAATGCTCGTTGCTCGCATCGATATTCGTGAGCAGATACACCTTCTTAATGTACCTCTTTCCATCTTCAACGACACCGCCGATCAATCCACAGGATTCATTTGGCAGCCCCTTCTTGCAATGCCCCAGAATCTTCTCGTAATCTGCTTTTGTCATGACTAACATTGCTCTACCTACTTTCCGTCGCACTCGACCTGTTCATAATCAATCAGCTTGTGAATCGTTGGGTGGTCGCCACAGATTGCACATGTCTTATGGTTATCCGGAAGCTTGATCGTATGGAATTCCATCTTCAATGCATCGAAGGTCAGAAGCTTACCAGTAAGCAGATCACCGACACCGATCAGGTACTTGATTGCCTCCATTGCCTGTAAGCTTCCGATGACACCGCCCATCGCACCGATGACACCAGCCTGCTTACAGGTTGGAACTGCATCCTTTGGTGGTGGATTCTTGAATACACAACGATAGCAAGGACCTTCTCCCGGCACATATGTCATAAGCTGGCCCTTGAAACGGATGATACCTGCATGGGAAAATGGCTTCTTCGCCATAACACAGGCATCGTTTATAAGGAACTTCGCCGGGAAGTTATCGGTTCCATCGATGATGAAATCGTAATCCTTGATCAGGTCCATGATATTTTCTGAGGTTACAAATTCACGGTATGTATTGACTGTGACGTCCGGATTCATCGCATTCATTGTCTCTTTTGCAGATTTTACCTTTGCTTTGCCTACATCGGCAGTACCATGGATGATCTGTCTCTGAAGATTTGAAAGGTCAACCTCATCGGCATCGACAATACCGATCGTTCCAACGCCGGCTGCTGCCAGATACATTGCTGCAGGTGCGCCGAGACCTCCGGCACCGATGATTAAAACCTTACCATTCATCAGCTTCTTCTGTCCTTTTACACCGACTTCCTGCAGAATGATATGACGGCTGTAACGCTCCATCTGTTCATTCGTAAATGCCATTAAAATGCGCCTCCTCCCATGAAGTACAGGAACTCTACCGTATCTCCGTCCTTCAGTTCTGTCTTGTCAAATGCGTCGCTGTCAACAAAGTCATCGTTGACGGTAACTGTTACATAATCCGGATTTTCCACCTTCTCGTCTACGATGAGCTTTGCGATGGTTGTTCCTGCTTCTACTTCCTTCTTAACGCCTGCCACTACAACTGTCATTTATTTATCCTCCTTTGTTCCAAACAATTATGAAGTTTTTAGCCTATCTATGAGTTGTATATAATTACTATTCTACGCAGACCCGCTCTCGCTCACTTCCACACGCAGTGGTACTAAATTCATGACAAACGAGTTTGCCATTCATTAAGTACCAGCGTGTTCCAATGGTCTGCTTTAGAATTAGTAATTATATACAACTCTATTTACCGAATTAAACTTCATTATTGTTTGTAATTAACTTTGTGTGTCTTACTCCAATATCGTTTTCACTTTATCTTCCAGCTCCGGGCGCTTTACCAGTCCGCGGATACGGTCAACTTCCTTGCCATCCTTGAAGAAGAGTATCGTTGGGGATGCCATTACCTGATATTCCCCGGCAAGATCTGCGTCGAAATTCACATTGACCTTGACAACCTTGACCTGATCCTCGTAATCATCCTCGATCCCGCCAAGGATCGGTGATAACTGCTTACATGGGATGCAGCTGTCAGAATAAAACTCTACGATCACCGGAAGCTTCTCTTTCAGTACTTCCGCTTCAAATTCTGCGGTTCCTACTCGTTTTGCCATAGCTGCCTCCTACTCTTCGACCTTCTTCACGATCAGATCGTATGTGCCGTTCTCGTTGTCGATCAGCTTTAAAATCTGCTGTCCTTCTTCCTTGAAGCTTCGTGGTACATTCTGCACCGGCTCACCATCGTTCATGGTAACTGCAAGCACCTGACCGATCTCCAGTTCTTCCATCGCTACCTTTGCCTTTACAAATGTCATCGGGCAGACAACATCTGTGATATCGACTCTCTCATCAATCTCAAAATCACCCATTATAAGCCTCCTTTATAACTTCCTTAAATTTATCGATTCCAACACGGTCCAGTGTAAAACGGAAACGCTCACTTGGATTTGCGTAATCATCAAAAAACTGAATGGCTGCATCTGTCACACGGAATAACTGTTCCTCCGATGTGATAACCGGAAGGAAGGATTCTCCCTTGCAGATCTGATTTCCGAACAAACCACCAAAGGATACGAGATATCCGCTCTCGCCCTTCCATGCATCTGTCGGACACGCCTTGGCACATCTGCCACAGTAGTTACATTTGCTTGTATCAAGTGTCAGCTTGCCATCCTCGATCGTGATCGCATTCTCGCGGCACGCCTTCACACAGACACCACACATGATACAGCTTGGCTCATCGTAAGAAACAACACATGCGCCCTTGATTCCGACATCATTTTCCTCTGCCTTTAAGCAGTTGTTCTGACATCCGGTCACACCGAACTTGAACTTGTGTGGCAATTCTCTCGCATAATACCGTGCGTCTAATTTCTTCGCGATATCGTAAGTATCAATATTTCCGCTTGGACAGATCTGATTACCCTGGCACGCAGTTACGGTACGAACACGTGGTCCACACACACCCGGCTTACAGCCCCCCTTGGCAAGCTCTGCCTTTACTTCCTCCACATCATCAAGCTTGACAAATGGAATCTCCACACTCTGTCTCGATGTCAGATGGACATGTCCATCCCCATATTTTTCTGCTACCTCGGCGATCTTCTTCAGATTTTCCGCCGTCAGATTTCCTCCGACTACCTGTAAACGAAGCGAGAAGTTATTCTTCTGCTTCTGTCTCATAAATCCACCTTTTTTTAATGCTGCATAATCAACTGCCATCTCTTTTCATCCTCCTGTTGGTAATGCATGCCATAACGTCTAAGCGAGTGCCGCTTTGAAATCTTCGATCAGATCCTCGATATCCTCTATGCCCACACTGATTCGGATCAGATTGTCGAAGACGCCTGCATCTTCTTTTTCTTTCTCTGTACTATGTGCATTCAGCGTTGACTCCGGATGAATAATCAACGTCTTCGTATCTCCGATATTGGATACGATCTTTGGAATGCTCAGGTTGTTGATAATGGAAAATGCACGTTCCTTCGAACCTACCCGGATTGTTAAGATCGCGCCATATCCATTTGCAAGCACCTTATCTGCCACATCATGCCAAGGACTACAGGCTAACCCCGGATAGTTCACCGTGATATCCGGGTATGTATTCAAAAACTCTGCGAGCGCCTTTGCATTGCTGCAGGCACGCTCCATCCTAAGTCCCAGTGTCTCCATTCCGATCAGGTTGTAAAATGCTGTCTGCGGTGCCATGCAGGCTCCCGTATTACGGAACAACCCATTCCGAAGCTTTGCTGTATAAGCCATTTTACCAAATCTTGCGTATTCTGCAACTCCCGGATATTTCTCTTTATTCCATTTGAACCGTCCGCTCTCTGTGATCACACCGCTGATTGCGTTGCTGTTGCCGTTGATGTATTTCGATGTGGAATTGACAACGATGTCTGCGCCCTTCTCAATCGGCTTTACCAGATATGCCGTTGCCACGGTGTTATCCATCACAAGCGGCAGATCATGTCGATGTGCCAGCTCAGCAAGTGCCTCGATATCCACGACATCGAGCTTCGGATTGCCGATCGTCTCTGCGAATATCACACGCGTATTCTCATTGATGGCTGCCTCGACTGCATTCACATCGCTGATATCGACGAACACCGTCTTGATTCCAAATGCTTCAAAATCATGGAACACATCAATCGAACCACCATACAGGCTGGTCGATGCAACAATCTCCTGTCCGCATGTCACGATATTCAAAAGGGCATTTGTGATGGCTGCCATACCGGATGCACAGGCAACCGATGCAAGTCCGCCTTCAAGCGTCGTCATGCGTTCCTCAAAGGCAAAGATCGTCGGGTTGTTGATTCGCGTATACGAAAATCCGGTTGCCTTATTGTGAAACAGCTTCTCGTGCTGTTCTGCAGATGGCTGGTAAAAGGCACTTGACTGATACACAGGTGTGAGTGTCGCGCCGGTATTGACATCACCCATTTTATTTCCATGTAAAAGTGTCGTATTAAACCTCATAGGCGCCTCCTAGATATAATCTCTTCCTGCAACGATCGTACCCTCATATGCGGATGCGGATCTTATCTGCCTGCTTACCTCTTCTTCATTTGCATCGCCCTCAAATACGAGATCATAAGTTCCGGTAAGTGTCTTGTCCTGCTTCTCATTGACAAGCAGCAATACGACAAGTCCGGCACGGTGCAGATGCTTCACAACGGTCTCAATCGCCTCGCCATCGGCCGGTGCGTACAGGTATGTATGACGTCCTTCGATGCTCAGTGCCTTCTCCACTTCCTCGACATACGCACGGTTAATTGTCTTTCCTTCTACGAACTTCACAGTAATTGCCTTCTGGCTCTTTAATGCGGCTCTTGTATTTCTGTCAACTCTGCCCTCGTACAATCCGGTTTCTTCGGTATGTACCTGCTCTACGACACCGCAGGCAGAAGTCATATTTGTAACACGGTCGATCAGGATGAACTCGCCCAGTGTCTTATGATTCTTAAATTCATCGACCACGATCTTATCTGCCAGAGAGATCTTGCAGACCGCAATCTCATTTTTGCTTAAGCTGCTAACCTTCTTTTTCTCGCCGGTGTTGACATCGATCGCATATTCGATATCCGTCACGGCTCCAAGGATCATCTTCGTGCCAAGCTTGAAGAAGAAGTTCTTGCCGTTTTGCAGTTCCTCATCATCCATCCACAGCAGTGTTGCTGTGATGGAAGAAGCAACCTTCGCGCCGGATGCAACGGACAAAACGCATCCTCTTGATACATCCACCTCTCGATCAAGCTGGATGGTAACCGGCTGTCCCTTCGCTGCGGATTCGCTGTCCTTGTCACCGATGTAAATGCTCTTTACCTTCGCTGTCTCGTTGCTTGGAAGTGTTGTGATCTCGTCACCCACATGTATGCTTCCATGCTCGATTTGTCCCTGGAATCCACGGAATGTATGGTCCGGACGGCACACTCGCTGTACCGGCATATAAAAGCCCTGCTCACTGTCGTCCTCCGCAATATCGATATCCTCGAGATATGCAAGCAATGCCTTACCTGTGTACCATGGAATATTTTCTGACTTTGTTGTAACATTGTCGCCCTCGGTTGCGGAAACCGGAATGATCGTTACATTTGGAAGTGACAGCTCTTTTGTAAGCTCCGCAATCTGCTTCTCAATCTCACGGAAACGTGTCTCATCGTAACCGACAAGATCCATCTTATTAACTGCAAATACAAAGTACCGGATACCCATCAATGCACAGATTCTTGCATGCCGTCTTGTCTGGACAAGCACGCCCTGCTTTGCATCCACCAAGATTACGGCAAGGTCTGCAAAGGATGCTCCAACTGCCATGTTTCTTGTGTACTCTTCATGTCCCGGTGTATCTGCCACGATAAAGCTTCGCTTGTCTGTTGTGAAATACCGGTAGGCAACGTCGATCGTGATACCCTGCTCACGCTCTGCCATCAGTCCGTCCAACAGAAGGGAGTAATCGATCGCACCGCCGCGGCTTCCGACCTTACTGTCTAATTCAAGTGCCTTTTCCTGATCTGCGTAAAGCAGCTTGGAATCATATAAGATATGTCCGATCAATGTGGATTTTCCATCGTCCACACTACCGCAAGTGATAAATTTTAATAATCCGCTCATCTTAGAAATATCCCTCCCGTTTTCTTCGTTCCATGCTTCCGGCTGCCTCGTTGTCGATAACACGCGTTGTACGCTCGGAAGAAACTGCTGAAAGTGTTTCCTCTATAATTGCATCCAATGTATCTGCGGTTGACTCGCATCCACCGGTCAGCGGGTAACATCCAAGTGTACGGAAACGCACGCTCTTGTACTCGATCTTCTCGCCCGGCAGAAGCTTCATACGATCATCATCTACCATGATGATATTTCCATCCCGGTATACGACCGGCCTCACCTTTGCAAAATACAGTGATGGGATCTCGATGTTCTCACGCTTGATATACTGCCAGATGTCCTTCTCTGTCCAGTTCGAAAGTGGGAATACACGAACTTCCTCTTTCTTCTTGATCTTGGAATTGTAAAGCTTCCACATCTCCGGTCTCTGGTTCTTCGGGTCCCATGCGTGATGCTCATTTCTAAAGGAGAAGATACGCTCTTTGGCTCTTGATTTCTCCTCGTCTCTTCTGCCGCCACCAAAGGCTGCGGTAAATCCGTATTTGTCAAGTGCCTGCTTCAACGCCTGTGTCTTCATGATGTCTGTGTAAGCACTGCCATGATCAAATGGATTGATGCCCTGCTTTACGCCTTCCTCGTTGATATACTCGATCATCTCGATTCCGAGCTTCTTCGCCATGTAATCGCGGAACTCGATCATCTCCTTGAACTTCCATGTCGTGTTGACATGCAGGAACGGAAATGGTGGCTTCTCCGGGTAAAATGCTTTCATCGCCAGATGCAGCATAACGGAGCTGTCCTTTCCGATGGAATAAAGCATAACCGGCTTCTCACACTCGGCTGCCACTTCTCTGATAATGTAAATCGCTTCTGCTTCCAATTCATCCAGATGTGATAACTGTCCCATCCTCTTGTACCTTCCTTTCGATCTAATACTTGTTCGATTCCTTCTGATTGATCACAACCTGTTCGGTTGTGCCATCCCGTTTCTCGATGTTCCAATAAAGTTTGCCGTCCTCTGCATTCACGGTCATCTTACTTCCCATGCCGCCGATGTCTGCGCCAAGGTATAAGGCGATCGCACCGAACTTACATTCCTTGATGCATGAAGAACAGCCCCAGCAGTCTTTCGGGTAGCGCATGCATGCGGTTCCATCCGGATTCTTACCGATCAGGCTGCCCGGACAGACAGCTGCACATTTGCCACATTTCTTACATTTTTCTTTATCAATGAAGATGCTCATAAGCTTCCTCCCTTCCTACTAAGTCACGGAAGATGATTTTAATCTCGCCGTCCTCGTATCTGGAGTTTACATATTTTAACCACGCATCGCTCTTCTCCGGATAATCCAGATTCTCTGCGAAGCTGTGCCAGCGTGTCTCTTTTCTTGCCTCAAGATGCGCAATCACGGATAAGCATACAACCAATCGCTCCCTCAGCTCATAGACAAACATCAACTCGTGCATGTCGTCCGCCTTCACATCTGGCAGAAGCTCCTGCAGCTGCTTGATCTTCTGCTTTGCCAGCTCTAACTGCTTCGCGTTGAACTGGTAATGGGTGGAGATTCCGCCTGCATAATTATCCATGACCTTCTGCATTGCTTCCTCAAGTGCCTCTGTTGTAAACATCCCGGATGGATTGTTCAGGTAATGGCTGTATTCGGTGATCTTATCATCCACAACCGTCTGAAGCTTTGCATCGAATGTCTCATCTGCGGATCTCTCATCCGATGTACCTGCCTGCTCGTCAAGCATCTGTACGATATGCTTCGCCGCAATCTCTCCCTCGACCATCGCGCCTGTCACATATTTTTGTGGACATCCACCTGCCACATCCCCGGCTGCATATAATCCATTGATTGTCGTCTGGCGGTTCGTGTCAACCCAGTAGCCACTCGCGGTATGTCCGCCTACAATATACGGCTCGGTTCCTTCGATCTCAACATTCTGCTCACTCGGCTTCCTGCCGGATTCTAGCCATTTCAGCGTCTGGCTCGGTGCCATGTTCAAATACGCCTTTTTCAGCGATTCGTTCTGTTCCTCTGAAATACCTTCGGTACGAAGATAACAAGGACCTCTGCCCTGCAAATTCTCCATCACCGTGCCATATACACGCTCGGAAGTCGTCAGTCCGTATTTTGTCTCATATACCTCACCAAGTGCATTGACCTGTTTCGCGCCAACGCCCTGTGCGATCGTTCCGGTCGGTGCGATCGTGTCCTTACAACGAAGGGCGATAAACCGCATCTCGAACGTTGTCATCTCGGCACCACCGAGGATCCCCATCGCGAATCCCGCTCCGGTATTAAATGGCGGGTACCACATCTTATGTCTCGAAAAGCCCGGATTGTTCGGTCGGTACAGACCAGCCGCACCTCCGGTTGCGCAAAGCACTTTCTTCGCCCGGATCACATAGACTTTCTGTTCCTCGATGGAAAATCCAATCGCACCTTTGATCTCATTATCTTCGATTAAGTAATCAGTGATATTCACCCGGTTTAAGATCGTGACATCCGGAAGTGCTTCCACTGCCGATGCGAGAAGCGGTTTCATGTTCTCACCGTTAATCTTGATGTTCCGGTTACCTCTGGCGACGTACTCTCCATTCTCATCCTTTAAGATGACCAGTCCAAGCTGTTCCATCTTCGCCGTCACACGGTTCAAGCCCTCGGACATCGTGAGAAGCAGATCCTCCCGCACGATGTTGTCCGCGTCCTTCTTCGCATACTCCACATAATCTTCCGGCTTTCTGCCTTTTACAATATAAGCATTGATTGCGTTGACACCGGCAGCTAAGCATCCGCTCCGCTTGATGTTCGCCTTTTCCGCTATGATGATCTTGTAATCGGAATTCTCCCTTACGGTAAGTGCCGCATAGCATCCGGCGGTTCCGCCACCGATGATCAGCACGTCCGTATGAAGAAGCTCTGTGTTCTCGATATTCATAAGCAACTCCCTTCCAGTTTTCCTTTGCACTAGATGTAGAATACATCCTGCTCCTGCATCTCTTTATTCTCTAACAAATACGTCTTTTCTTCATCAAATACATATAACCGGTAGATCAGCACATGTACCATCTCCCCGACGGATACGAGATCTTTTTCGAGCGACCGCTCACCGGTTACCTCAATTCCGTTGATATCCACAACCACATCCATGCGGTTTCCCTTGAAGATCACTTCCTTGACCGTCCCAAGCTCCGCAGCACTGATATACTGATCGAGCTTTCCACTCTTCGAGATCTTCACGAACTCCGGCCGGATCACCGCCTTGTCTGCATGTGGGATTCGTTCAAATCCTTTCAGCCGGTCATAATCTTCCACTACAGATGACCGTCCGATAAACTGTGCCACAAATGGGGTATCCGGGGATTTGTAGATCTCTAGCGGTGTTCCCATCTGCTCAACCACGCCGTGGTTCGTGATGATAATCTCATCCGCAACCTCGACCGCCTCATCCTGATCATGTGTGACGAAGATACTTGTGATACCAAGCTTTGTAACCATCTCTTTTAACCATGTCCGAAGCTCGGTCCGCACCTTCGCGTCAATCGCTGCAAATGGTTCGTCCAACAACAGTACCTGTGGATTCGGAGCTAATGCTCTGGCGAATGCCACCCGCTGCCGCTGTCCACCGGATAGCTGATTCGGATACCGCTTCTCCATGCCGGCAAGTCCGGTCAGCGATAACAGCTCGGTCACACGTTCCTTAATCTGTTTCTTCGGCATCTTCTGAAGCTCCAATCCAAATGCTACATTTTCATATACCGTCATATAACGAAACATCGCATAGCTTTGAAATACGAATCCGATTCCACGTTTTGACGCCGGGATATCATTGACGCGTTTGCCGTCAATAAATATATCACCTTCGTTTGGATTCTCCAGTCCTGCGATCATCCGGAGAAGTGTTGTCTTTCCGCTTCCGGATGGTCCAAGCAGAGCGACCAGCTTTCCTTTCTCGACGCCGAAGCTCACGTTGTCCGATGCAAGGAAATCACCATATTTTTTATAGATATTTTTCATTTCCACATACATAGTCTCTACCTTGTTCCTTTCGGCTCTTTCTCTTTTCCTCTATGCTCGATAATATTTCTTGCAATCAGTAAGATGATTGCTAAGATCACAAGAATCGAAGATACCGCAAATGCCGCGGTGATTGAGGTCTTCGTCCCCGACATATACAGGGCATCAATCTCAAGCGGCAGGGTGAATGTCTCGCCTCGCGTCTTCGAGAGCGCATTCACCGCGCCGAACTCTCCCAGTGCCCGCGCCGTACAGAGGATGATGCCGTAGATCAATCCCCATTTCATATGTGGGAATGTGATCTTCCGAAATATCGTGAATCCCTTTGCACCCATCAGCGCAGCGGCTTCTTCCTCATCCTTTCCCTGTACATTTAATACCGGGATGATCTCTCTTGAGACAAACGGAAATGTGACAAACACTGTGGCGAGCACTACGCCCGGAATCGCAAATGCGATTCTCACATCCGTTCCAAAATGCTGATTAAACGCCCGGATCACCGGGTAGAACCATCCGAGTCTGCCAAATGTCATCAGGTAGGCAAGTCCTACGATGACCGGCGAGATTGAAAACGGTATATCAATCAACGTTGCAAGAATCTGTTTGCCACGGAAAGAAAACTTCGTGAGCAGCCATGCGGCGCAGATTCCAAATATCGTATTCGCAACAACTGCGATACCGGTTGCAAGCAGCGTCACAAGCAGCGAGTGTCGCACATACTCCGTCGAGATCGACTCGATGTAAAATGTGAATCCCTCCCGCAGGGAATTGACGATCACAGAGAGTAGTGGCACGACCAGCATCAACACGATAAACAGTACCGTAATCGTAATCAGTATGATTTTTGTCCGGCGTCTGCTTCGCTCTAATTTCTCATTTTCACTCATACCGATGCCTCCCTCATAATGTATTACCCCCTCACATCCGTTCGGCGGCAGATCGTCAGTGTCATCCCAATATGGGACTTCGTCCCATAGACATTGACTAAAGCAGATTCGTTCTGGCGGATTGTCTCGCCTGAACGATATTGATAAATAACAACAATACAAACGATATAATTAGCATCAGCAGTGCAATCGCTGTGGCGCTCTCATAATCGATCATTCCAAGCTTCTGCATGATCACATACGAGATGACCTGCGTCTTGTCCTTCGCGCTGTTTCCCGATATGTAGATGACACTTCCGTACTCTCCGATGCCTCTGGCGAATGCCAGCCCGAATCCGGTCAGCAGTGCCGGTCGTAACTCCGGAAGGATCACAGCAAGAAATGTTTTCCTGCGGCTTGCGCCAAGCATGAATGCTGCTTCCTCATACTGTCCGTCCATCTTCTCTAATACCGGCTGCACCGCCCGCACAACAAACGGGATTCCGACAAAGATCAGAGCAATCACAAGTCCTGCCTTCGTATAAGCGATCCGGATTCCAAGCTTCGCGAATATCTTCCCGTAAAATCCACTGTCCGTAAAAAGCTTTGAAAGCGTGATACCTGCAACCGCAGTCGGAAGCGCAAACGGCAGCTCGATGAATCCATCTAACAGCTTCTTCCCCGGAAACTCATATTTGACAAGTGTCCATGCAAGGATCAATCCAAACACGGTATTGATCACAGCTGCCAGGAAGGAACATCCAACACTTGTCAGAAATGCATTTCTCACATTTTCCTTCATGATAAGCCGGAACCACTCCCCCGGCGAAAGCTTCAGTGCATAGACAAGCACCGATGCAAGCGGGATCAGTACGATCAGGGATAATAATGTAATTACGATTCCAAATGTCAGATGATATCCCGGAATCACACGCGTCTTTTTTGCTTTCTTCATCGCTTTTGTACTCTTTCCTCTACGAATGGTTATAGATCTGATCGAACAATGCACCATCATCGAAATACGTTTCATAGGCGTTGTCCCATCCGCCAAAGTCATCGATACTCCACAGATCGATAGTCAGATCAAATTTATCTGCATATTCCTTCAGGATTTCTGCATCGGCCGGACGATATCCATAGGTTCCGATCAACCGTTGTGCCTCATCACTGCACAGATATTCAAGATACTGCCTGCTTACTTCCTGCGTGCCGTTGGCATCTGCATTGTCATCGACGATTGCCACACTCGGCTGTGCCAGTATACTGACGGAAGGATTGATGATCTCATATTCACCGGCATAAGAATTCTGGATTGTGATTGCCTCATTCTCCCATGCCACAAGCACATCGCCTTTTTTGTTCTCCACGAATGTCGTTGTTGCACCTCTGGCTCCGGAATCCATGACAGAAACCCGGCTGTATAACTTCCGCATGAAATCCTGTTGCCCAGATTCTTCCTTATATACCGTCTTCGCATAGCTTAAAGCAGCCAAGAAATTCCAGCACGCGCCACCGCTGCTCTTCGGGTCGGGCGTAATAACCTCCACATCCTCACGGATCAGATCATTCCAATCCTGAATCTGCTTCGGGTTACCCTTTCTTACAAGGAATACGATGGTCGATGTATATGGAGAGGAATCATCGCTGAATTCCTCTTTCCATCCCGCATCGATCAATCCGGTATTCTGGATCAGTGTAATATCATGTTCGAGTGCGAGTGTTACAACATCCGCATTACAGCCCTCCACGACGGATCGCGCCTGTGCACCGGAACCACCATGCGACTGGATAACCTCCACAGTCTCGCCATATGTATCCTGATAATGTTCCTCGAACATCTGATTATATGCTTCATAGAATTCCCGCGTCGGATCATATGACACATTTGTAATTCGGATTGTCCCATCCACCTGCTTTCCGCATCCGGTAAAAAGCAGCGCAAATGCAAGTAGAACGGGAATTATCTTTTTTTTCATAATGTTCCTTTTATTTATACAAACAGAGAAGTCGATAAATATCTCTCCCCGGTATCCGGAAGCAATACAACGATTGTCTTTCCTTCATTCTCCGGACGCTTTGCAAGCTCGGTTGCAGCGAACAGTGCAGCTCCGGAAGAGATACCAACGAGTACGCCATCGGTTCTTGCTACATCTCTGGATGTCTCAAATGCTGCATCGTTTTCTACCGGGATGATCTCATCTAAGATATCCATACGAAGCACATCTGGTACGAATCCGGCACCGATACCCTGAATCTTATGTGGACCCGGCTTTCCTCCGGAAAGAACCGGGGAGCTTGCAGGCTCTACTGCAACCACCTTCACCTCAGGATTCTTCTCCTTTAAGCCAAGTCCGGTTCCTGTTACGGTTCCGCCTGTACCTACGGCTGATACGAAGATGTCAACCTGTCCGTCTGTATCATTCCAGATCTCCTGTGCTGTCGTTGCCTTATGGATGGCTGGATTTGCAGCATTCTCAAACTGCTGTGGAATAAATGCATTTCCATATTCCTCCTTCAGACTCTCTGCCTTGGCGATTGCGCCCTTCATGCCATCGCGTCCAGGTGTCAGGACGATTTCTGCTCCAAGTGCACCTACGATCTTCCGACGCTCCACACTCATCGTATCCGGCATCGTCAGAATCAGATGCAGTCCCTTTGCCGCACATACAAATGCAAGACCGATTCCGGTGTTACCGCTTGTCGGCTCAATAATGATCGTATCCTGATTGATCTTGCCATCCTTGATTCCCTGCTCGATCATCGCATTTGCAACACGGTCCTTCACACTTCCAAGTGGGTTGAAGTACTCAAGCTTGACTACGATCTTTGCCTTCAAGTCCTGCTCCTTCTCGTAATTTGTAAGCTCCAGAAGCGGAGTATTTCCAATCAATTCAGTTAACTGTTTTGCAATCTTCATCTTTGTTTTCTCCTTTTCTTTTTCGTTTCTATTTTTGCCATTTCCTACATTTCATACCTCTTTAGTAGGAATAGTATGTATTCGTTGAGTAGATATTACTACTCAATTCCTACAAAGTCAATAGGTTTTCGAGGAAAATTAGAAAAATTTAGAAAAAAAGACGCACATTTTTATTGTACGTCTACTTCCCCACTGCCCGCCGCAGTTTCTTCAGATATTCCTGCGTCTTTTTATAGGTTGCTTCTTCCACGGACTGATTCGAGAAGCCCGCGATATTCAAGATTTCAATTACTGTTCCGGCTTGCGGTTCCAACTCTGTTCTCGCCTCTCCCTGTGCCATATGGGTAAGCATATATTGGATTTGATTCTCATAGTTTTTACATGTTGCAAACTCCGTATGCCGTTTCTCGTAACGTTTCACCATCCGGCTGTAATATAAGATCAGCTTATCATTATAGGAAGCTTTGGCAAATCGGATATAGAATAACATCCATAGTACAAACTGTTTTCCAAGCAGAAATACAACAAATCCAGCAGCGATCACAGCCAGTCCATACACGATATTCCGCATCAGATTGTCCGGAATCGTCAGTGCATTTCCATTCTCTGTAACCGTATCGGAACCACTTTCGTCGCCGCCCATGAAATCTGCAAACTCATCCCAGAAATTCGTGATATCCTCATCGTCGCTTGACGACGGTGTCACATCCACCGGATACCAGCCGATTACCGGATCGTACACCTCCACCCATGCATGTGCATCGGCATCAGTCACATCCACTTTTACATATGCAGTCTCACCAATCTCAGAATAGCCATCATAATAATCTGCATAATCCGCGCCATCGACCAGCTCGCCACTTAATATCTGATCGTAATCAATCGCATAACCTTCCACATACCGTGCCGGAATTCCCATGTATCGGAAGATCAGCACCGCCGCACTTGCAAAATAAGAACAATAGCCTTTCTTATTTTCCAACAGGAAATAGTTGACAAAATCCTTTTTCTTTGGTGTCTTTCCCGGACGGACGGTATACGGATAATTCTCCTGATAATAATTTTTCAGTTCCTCGATCACATGATCTGTCGTTCCGATTGTTCCAAGCTCCGATGCAACCTGTGACACCGCCTCTAAATTCTCCTCCGGCACATACAGATCCATATCATTATACGCCACAGACTCTGACGTCACGGATGCACGGTTTCCTGCCACACGCGGATAATAGGTGATCGTATAACCGTTCCGTATCGCTTCTGCGTCCGCAGTATAATACGGCTGATACAACTGAGGATACACACCCACACACTGAATCTCCATCGTTGCTTTGGCACTGCCCTCACGGTTCTCCTCGTATTGTTCTTTCAGCGATCTTACCTCCGCACTCGTGTCCATGCCATCATAATTCCGGATTTCACTCATCGGTGTCCACTCGTTCGCATATGGGTTATATCGGACGCCAGTAAAAGATTTCAGGTAGATCCGGTTTGATGTATATGGTGCCATCTTCACAACCAGATCGGTCTGGTTATCCAGATAAACCGTAGAAACCTCTCCCAGCTTTCCACCTCCAACACCGCCGTTGGTACCAGTTCTGTGATACAAGCCCTCAAAACCGTCGACCAGTAACGTCGACATCGCCGCCATTGTCAGATCTTTATATTTGTTTCCGGTGTATCCGACATTAAATGACTCCTTCGGGCGAAAGCTGCTTGCCGCCGTCACGACCAGTATTGCAGTGACTACCGCCAGTACCCCTGCCTGCACCATTGCTTTCACGTCATAGACATAGGCAACCTCTTTTTTCTTTTTTCCCTGCACCTGAAACTGTGCGTTGCTTCGCTTGACTGATACCTGCGGACTGTAATGCTTTCCCGCCTTAAATATAATCGCCATAGCCACACCGGCAAGCATCATAAGCACATACAACAGATCCGGCTCCATCGTCAGATAAAGCGGAATCAGATTCAGACACATGATAATCACGATTGCCGTCACATACTGCATCCGTCGGGAGATATAGACATTTAATAAGATGTCAAGCACAATACCGATAAAGAGTGCCACAAACGTGACTGTCACATACCGGTTGCCAATTTTCTCCTCATATAACCTCTGAATATCCACATCGAAATACTGGGCTGCATTATCAACCGTGATGTTCACGATCGCATAAAATCCACTGTTGATGTAATCACGGAATGTAAATACCAGAAATGCAAAGGTGACAAACAAAAACAGATAACCGAGGTTTTCCACCATCAATCGGTAATACAACATTGCACAGCCAAGCGATGTCAGTAAAATCAAAGCATGGCAAAGCCCGACATGAAACGAAATGTCAAATGCCGTCAGATAAAAACCGATACTTCCCATCGAAAGAAGATAGACAATGAAGCCCTTCAACAACAGAGTAAGCACCCGGTTTTCCTTCTTCTCGAAGAATTCCTCCTGCAGGTACACACCCTCGCACAGTTCCATCGATTCAATTGTATCTGCATGTTTCTTTTTTGCCATATTATAACCTACTCATTTTCCCGCACCTGCATCTGCGCACCCTGTCCATCACTAAATACATGCAGATATGCATGCATTTCCGGGTGCACCAGTGCCATATGATCTGCCGCTTCACTCGGATTCTTATATGCCTTCTCATAATACAAACGGGCAAACGCCGCATCTAGTTCTTCCTTATAATCAATCCTCACATCTTCATATTCATAGCGGTTTGTACTCCAATACAAAAGCCGCACGGTCGTCTGCTCCTGTATCAGTTCCAGAATCACGGAATACGTCATCGTCAGAATCGCCGCCAGATTCACCGGTTGATCGATAAAAAGCTCCGGCACGATCACAAGCTGGTGATCCGACATACTCACGCGATCCTTCACCATCAGGATATCCCGCTTTGCTGACAGCTTCCAGTGGATACTCATCAGCTTATCGCCCGGAATATACTCCCGGACTTCCTGCACGTCAGAGAAATCATTGCCCCGTTTTGAGCTTTCCTCGCTCTCCAACATGCCCTGTTCAAGTGCCGTCTTTTCATATGCGATATCCGTCACAGCCCGCGGCAGGATACTAAGCTCCGCCGTCTGCTCCACGTTTTTCTTCAATCGAAAAAATCCCATCAGATCTTTGATATACACACGTGACACACTGATCTTTAACAGTCCCGGATACGTCGCCACAACCGGAAGCGTAAGGGTATATCCTTTTCCCGCATGTACCGGCACGGAAAATACCTGTTGCCCGATCGTCTCCATCAGAGTGTTCTCCACATTTACGATCAGCTTCGTATCCAGCGAGACAAACCACGTTGGATTTTTGATCTGTATCGTAAAATACGCAGTCTCCCCCTGTACCCCATAGGAATCCTGCGCATGATGAATCTCTACCTGCAAATAATGCCGCAATACCCACACCGACATTGCGGAAAGGATTGGTCCAGCCACCATCAGCACAAGCACCAGAAAATAAAACTGGCTATGCAGAAAATAGTAGATCATCCCATTTACAAAGAGCAATAACCCATATCCAATTATCCGAACAATATATTCTGCCAATCCTTATACCCTCGGTGCTGTAACATTTGCGATCACCATTCCGATCGCCTGCTGCATTGTGATACCCTGTGCCTTTCCACGTGCTGACAGCTTCACACGATGTCCTAATACATCACGCGCTACATCCTGCACATCCTTGGCACAGACATAATCTCTGCCGTCGATCACTGCCATTGCCTTTGCCATACGCAAAAGTGCGATCGTACCTCGCGGGCTGGCTCCCATCGAAAAGATCTCCATCGTCCGGGTTTCCTCCACCAGATTTACAATATACTCATAGATTTCATCTTTCACATAGAGATCATTTGTCATCGCACGCAACGCAAGCACCTCTTCCATCGAGATGACTTCCTGCACCTTCGAAAGTGGTTTCCCTGCATTTCCTTTCAGAATTGCCACTGCATCTGCATGACTTGGATACCCCATGGACAAACACACCATAAAACGGTCAAGCTGGGATTCCGGCAGCATCTGCGTACCAGAAGAACCATATGGATTCTCTGTTGCGATTACGACAAATGGATCTGGCAACGGCCGGGTCACACCGTCAACCGTCGCCGTTTTTTCTTCCATAACTTCAAGCAATGCGGACTGTGTCTTCGGCGAGGTTCGGTTAATCTCATCCGCTAAGAACAGATTCGTAAATACCGCACCTTCCCGGTATTCAAAATCCTTGGTGGCAGAGTTATACATGGAAAATCCCAGGATATCACTCGGCAGTACATCCGGCGTAAACTGCACACGCTTATAGTGCATTGACATACTCTTTGCAAAGGTTGTTGCAAGCGTCGTCTTACCTACACCCGGAATATCCTCCATCAGAATATGTCCGCCTGCAATCACGGCAGCAAGAACCTTCTTTACAACATCCTCCTTGCCCTTGATCACTTTATTTACTTCCGCCTGCACCTGTTCGAGCTTCTGACTCATTCCGTCCATCTGCACACCTCCCGCATCTTTACAACTATCTTATTCCTTTACGATTCCGAGCTTCTTTGCCTCATCCGATACTGCCTTGGCAACGACCTTTGCCACTCTCTCATCAAAAGCACCCGGAATGATATACTCCTCATTTAATTCCTCATCTGTTACGATCGAAGCAATTGCCTTGGCTGCCGCAATCTTCATCTCCTCTGTGATTGCCTTTGCCTTCGCATCCAGCGCACCACGGAAAATACCAGGGAATACAAGCACGTTGTTGATCTGGTTTGGATAATCAGAACGACCGGTTGCCATCACGTGCACGCCGCCCTTCTTTGCTTCCTCTGGCATGATCTCCGGTGTTGGATTTGCCATTGCGAATACGATTGGATCGTTTGCCATCGATGCGACCATCTCTGCAGTTACAATATTCGGTGCAGACACACCGATAAAGACATCCTTGCCCTTCATGATCTCAGCAAGCGCCCCAGTCTGCTTATCTTTATTTGTCACCTCTGCCATCGCTGCTTGTGCCGGATTCATCCAGTCCTCACCCGGACAAAGTGCTCCGTTTTTATCGACCAGTACAACATTCCCGATACCGAGTGCGAGCAACAGCTTGCAGATAGAAATACCTGCGGAACCAGCTCCATTGATCACAACATTTGCCTTATCAAATGGCTTTCCAACCAGCTTCAATGCATTGATCAATCCTGCCGATACAACAATCGCTGTACCATGCTGATCATCATGGAATACCGGAATATCCAGCTCTTCCTTCAGACGGCTCTCAATCTCAAAACAACGTGGAGCAGAAATATCCTCCAGATTGATACCACCGAATACCGGTGCGATCCGCTTTACTGTTTCCACGATCTCATCGACATCTTTTGTATCCAGACAGATTGGAAATGCATCCACGCCTGCAAACCGTTTGAACAGCACAGACTTTCCTTCCATAACTGGAATCGCAGCCTCCGGTCCGATGTCGCCAAGTCCAAGTACAGCCGTACCATCGGATACAACAGCAACGGTATTTGCCTTGCAGGTATATTTGTATACGTCAGCCGGATTCGCATGAATCTTACGGCATGGCTCTGCAACACCTGGTGTATAAGCGGTGCTTAAGTCATCGCGGTCATTGATTGCGACCTTGGAGACAACCTCCAGCTTTCCGTGATTTTCTTCATGCATCTTCAAGCTCATCTGATTATAGTCCATCTTTGTTTCCCTCTGCTTTCTTATTTCATTTATTTTAGTTCATCTTTACATGATCAATTTCGTCATTGCAGTTTTTGATTGACTCTTTTGCAGCGTCAATCTTCTCTACCAACGGTGAAAATTCCGGATCCATCTGCGCACCCTCTTTTACCTTATTGTAGAAGATCTCACCGATTGCCTCATATGTCTCCTTGATATTTGCCTTTTCCTTGCTGATCTTTGCTTTCAGCTTTGTAACCTCCACTGCGTCACCAGCTTCACTCTTCACTGTCTTTACAAAATCCTTAAATGCCATTTTCATACCCTCCTACACTTTTTCTATTTTACTAACAGGTACTGCCTGTCTTTTTATACAACTTCAAACCATACATCTGTCCAAACAGATTTACCACTGCACAAACCAGATTTGCAATCAGCACATACAGGTAAATCGTATAAAGTCCGATCTGCTTATGCATCTCCACTCTGGAGAACATATTGGCGATATCTCCGGTCTTTGCATGTCCAACCAGATAGAGCACCAATGCTGCAACCGCCAGAACTGTCATGGCAACCGAAATTGGGAAGAGTGGTTTCTTCTTTGGATTGATTGCTGTTACCGTACCTACCAGAGATAACACCACTTGTACCGCCATCAGCAGTCCCATCACATACAGAAAGATGCGGATCGATGGACTGAAATCCGCCGCAACCAGATTATCGCTCAAAAGCACGATATCGGTCTGAGTCTCATCATACAGAGTCTGCAGAATATAATAAAATCCTCTTGCTGCTACAATCATCGCAACCACTGCGGAAGCAGCTGCCATAATCGTCATGATCATAGACATGCCGGAATAGAAATTCATCTTCACATCTGCGGCTGTCTCCGGCTGCGCGTTCTTTGCTTCTACTGGTTTCGGTTCTGGCTTTTTCTCTGCCTGCGGCTGTTTTGGCTGCGCCTTCTCCTGTGCCTGTCTCAGCTCCTTTTTTTCCTGTTGTCTTTCTTTTTTGCTCTTACTCATCTTCTCCATCTCCTCATATATCTACCATTTTTACATCATGTCAAACAAACTGAGCTGTGTTCCAATCGTCTTATTCTTATACTCCCGCGTGAACCGAAGCAGTTCTTCCTTATCATACTGGATTCCATGCGCCTCGCAGGTCTCACGGATGCACGCCATAATCTCGGTATAATTTTTTGTCTTCAATGTCTTCTCGTCTGCGTAAACTGCCTCATACTGATCGTAGATATCCGGGAAATTCTTATAGAGCTGCTGATAAAACCGCTCCCGGTTTCCCTCTCTTAAAACCGGACACATTTTGTCCGTCAGGATTCCATATACGCCCGCTTTCACACAGTACGACAACAACCCCTGTATGTTCTCCATGTCATCATTGATAAACGGCAGGATTGGTGCCAGGTTGACGATCACTGTGATGCCCCGCTCCGTGAGCTGCTGCATCAGCGAAAACCGCTCTGATGGAAGCGACGTTCCAGGCTCTAACTTTTTCGCGAGCGAATCATCATAGGTACTCAGCCGCACGATCACGATGCATTTGGTCTTACGGTTGATCTTATCTAAGATATCAATATCCCGCAGTGCAAGCATTGAATGTGTATGTAATACCAATCCAAAATCAAACCGCTCGATCTGGTTCAGACACCGCCGCACCAGTTGCAATTCCTCTTCGAGCGGAATATACGGCTCCGACGAAGAACCGATCTGTATCATGCTCCTTGTCCGCTTTTTCTTCAATGCATACTCCAGCATATCCACAGCATGGGCTTTTACCTCGATATCTTCAAATTCGTGATCCATCCGGTGGCAGGTACTGCGTGCATCGCAGAACACACACGAATAACTGCATCCCCGATAGATATTCAGACCATTCTGCGGAGATAAAATTGCTTTTACTTCCTTGTAATGCATAACTTATCCTCTGTCTTTCCCTACTATATAAAATCGAAGCTCACCTGTTCATATTCAAGATCCTGATAAACAAGTTCCTCCTGCTCGACTTTGCTTGTATAATCGACAACTACGGTCAGCTGCTTTCCGCCTGCCATCTGTTGTCCTAAAATATAATTGACATCGAATCGTCCGGTGATTGCTGGTGTTGCCCCACGTGCCGGCACGATCAGCTGTACATGATTTGCCGCAAGCAATGCGAAGATCGGCTCCCAGATATACACATCCTTCGCCGCACCAAACGGGTTATCAATAAAGATCGTCTTTGTTCCTGTATCCTCATTTCCAATCCGGTACATACCGGAAATGTAATTGATGATGGAAATCAGGAATTGGATATAAATACCCTGCGACTGTCCGGTACTTCCAACGGCCTCCTCGTATTTCAGATAACGGCTCTGTTCTTTGATTCTTTCCCGCTTATACAGACTCAGCTTGATCGCATTCATATCGGTTACAATCACACTGAACAATTTCTTTAAAGTCAAACTGTTCCTAATAAATTTCATCCGGTCGCGATCCTGCTCATAATCATCTGCCTGTGCCACGATGCGGTCTACATAATCCGACATCCGCTGTTTCAAAAACTCATCCTTCACATATGGCACCTGTAAGCCTACCATCTGGATCACTTCATCCTCCATGATAATCCGGGAAAGCTTCGGTAATTTATCCAGCTCCGTCCGCACATCCAGACACCGTTGCAGGCACTGCTCCTCGAAGTTTGCTTTGAGCCCCTCCATATCGGTCAGACTCTTCTCCACACGGTCACGTTCCAGACGCACATATCCAACCATAGACTCCAGATTGTCCACCAATGCCTTTGCCTCTGCATAATTCTCTGGAATCCGCACATCGTCCCGGATCGTTCCCGCAAGCTCATACGCATGCATCTCATCAAACGCCTGTGCCGTATTGCCCTTAAATTTGAGCAGCTCATTTTTCGCACGGTCAAGCTGTTTGCATGTCCGGTCGAAATTCATAAGCTGGGATTCAAACATCTCCCGTAATGTCTCTTTATCCTCTAACATCGGTGTCGCATCTTCCAGACTGATCTCATGTGTCGTTACGATCCGCTTGACATCCTTATACAGATCTGTCATATACCGCTGCCGTTTCTCATAGGTACGATACTCTTCGTCGCACGCCTTTGCTTCCGCCTCCAGCCGTGCCAGCAATGTCTGCCCGCTTTCAAGACTGGCAATGATCTCTGACTCACTTGCATCCACTTCCTCGTAAGAACCATATCCATTCTGGATATTCTCGATTGCATATTGAATGCTTCCATCTAACTTATCTGCTTTGGAGCGGATCTCGGAAAGCTGCCGTTCCTCTTTCTTTAACTGTTCCTTCGTCTGTGCAATATTCTCCCGGCATACGGTAAGCACCGCATCATCCGAGAAATACAGCAGATTCCGGCTTTCCAGATCTGCCAGTTCTTTAAAATCAACACCTCTGCGCTCGATTGATTTTCTGGATTTTTCCATCGAAGCAAGCAATGTGGCGATCACGAGCTGCTTATCTTCCATCGCACGCATATCGCCGCGGTTCTCATCAACCATTGTCCGGAATCTCGCCCGTAAATCCTCATCCGAAATCGTTAATACTTCGTATTCCTGATCGACATTATAATAAGACTCATAATTATCTTTCCATTCACGTACAAGCGTATCCAGCTGTTCCTGCATGAAACGTATTTTCGCTTCTGTTTGCTCTGTATCAAGCCGGCTGTCTCCGCCCTGTGCCACGAACGATGCTTTCTGTTCTTCCAGACGCTCCAGTGCCTTTTCTGCCTCTGCCTGCCGCTGTTCCTGTGTAGCAATCACAGAGGTTAACTGCTCCACGGTATATAACCGGTTCACATCCTGTATGCATGCTTCGTATTCCTGCTTACAATTTTCCTGTTTTTCTTTCGATGCCGCAATCTTCTTGCGGATTATTTCGAGCTCATCCATGCATGCGGTAAGCTGCGTCTCTAATTCCGTCGCCGTCTTTCTTGCATCTGCCAGACGTTTTCCTGCCTCCAACAGATCCCGGTCAGACAGACGGATTAAAAATGCCTGATCCTCCCGGTATGCAGAAAGCATCTCCTCCTGCATGGCAAGCTGATCGCCAATCTCTGTTTCCCGCTGCCGCTCCTTTGCGACCAGTGTGCTGATCGTCTCGGCATCCAGCAGATACTCCGGTGTTGCCGACACCGCAAACACATTGTCTCCGAGATGCATCGCCATGTCTTCCATCCGGTCACGGTCGTAAATATAGACTGGAACTTCTCCTGTATCAATCGTGCGGATATTCGGATCTTCTGCCAGGGTATCGTAGTCCTCTGCCACAATCCCATAAACAAGCTGTGGATTTGCTGAAAGTACCGCCGCCTGCTTGTCCGCCGGCAGAGCCGATACATAATCCATTCCGTACATAGCTGCACTTCCATGCCGTGTCTCAATATAATCCAATACCTTCTTGGCAGCCTCGGATACTCCGATCAATCTGCCCTCCGCCAGTCGCTCCGCATTCTTGGCGCATTCCACTCCCTGCTTTTTCAGTGCCTCTATCTTGAGCACCGCATCACGGATACGATCTGCCAGCACATCCGACAGTGCTTCCATCTCGGATGCCCCGTAAATTGTCTGTATCTTATGCAGTTTTTCTGCCGCTTCCTCAAATGCCTGTTCCTTCGTCAGAAGCTCCGCAAGCTGCTTCTCATTTTCTGCCTGTTGCAGACGAAGCTGCATCAGCCGTTCCTTCTGCGCTTCTTCCTTTTTCCTGCAATCTGCGACAAGCGCTTCCTCCTGTGTCTGCTGTTCCTGCAAAGATGCCAGTAACTCTTTGGACTCTGCAAGCTGCTCATCCACTTTCGTAAACCGGATCTCATTCATCTCCATACGGATTGCGGAAAGCTGTTCGGATAACTGCCGGATCTGCGTCTCAGCCTCCTGCTTGCTATGCTCATACACTGCCTGCTGCACCTGCATCTCAGCAAGCATCTTCTCATTATATTTCTGCTTTGCGACCTCACGCTTTAATTCTTCCGTATCGGCTGCAATCTGGTTGCGCAGGTTCGTCATCTGCACATCCATGCGCATCTTTATATTATAGGCATAGGTATATAACTGTGTCTCATCAAAGGCTGACGCATTCATCTGCGCCTTTACCCACGCCTCCAGTTCATCCTTTTTCCTGCGGTCATCCACATATTCGAGATACTCGTTAATACTCTCTTTTTTTGCGAACTCCGCCTGCTCAGTCTCCAGACGGCTCTGTTCCAGTTCAAGCTGTTTTTCCGCCTGTTTAATCTGTCCGTAAAGCTGTTCGAGATGTCGTTTATCCCGTGCAACCTTCAGGCATTCCATCCGTTTTCTCTGGTCGTCCTTTGCCGCACGCTTCTCATTGCGCGTCTGCTCCAGCTTTTCCAGCGTCTCGGCATCATTTTTTACAAACTCTTCTCCAGTCACGCAGATATCCGCCAGAAGCTTCTCCATATTCGTCTGCTCCTGATACAGACTCATAAATGACGCGACTTTATCCCGCAGCACCTCGATCAGCTCCGCCTGATGGTCATAGCTTGTAATATCCTTTTTCTTCTTAGCAAGGATCGTAAGCTGCTCCTTGATATCCATGAGCATCTTCGCCATTGTGTCAGAATCCTCGCCGTCACGCATCGTCTTTACTGCATACGCTTTCTCGATGATGCCCTCGATCAGCAGATCCTCCACGACCTTTCGCGTCGTCTTATAATTCGTCTCGAAGTAGGTACGCACATGCCCCTCGGTCTTATTGATTCCTCGGATGATCTCCCACTGGCTCTCATGCAGACCATATCCGCTGATAAACCGCTGGTATTCACCCTTCCGGTCAAAGATGCAGACCTTCAGTGACATATCACGATGTTCTAACTCTTTCAGATAATTCCGCAATCCCTGAAACGTGATGCGCTCTTTGTCCTTCGACAACGGCAGATTGATAATATCATTTTTATTGTACTCCCGGTAGAAAATACAGTAATTGAAATACTCAATCGCTGCCACATCCTTCTTCGCCGTCTCGCCCTCAACATCCTTCGCTTTGCGCGCGCAAAATCCCGTCGTCATATAGCGATAGCCTTCCTTGCGATCCTGCTCATCCAACTTCCATTCGACGAGAGAATGGATGGTTGTATTTCCATTTCCGGTACGAAACAGCTTTTCAATCGGCTGTTTCTCATCGAGTGTACAGTTTGGAATCATGTTCTGCATCAAAAGCAGCATCAGCACACTCTTTCCACCACCATTTGCCAGATCGTACAAAGTGTTCTTTCCATACATCCGCATGGTAAAATCATCGTAGTACTGCGTTCCAAAATTATATTTTACATTGTTGACACGAATACGGTTGATACTAGGCATTTGTCTCTCCTCCCAGTACTTTGTAGATTTTTCCTTTGTACTCCTCGAAATAGTTCTCCACGATCGCATGAAAACGGTCAGTTGGATAATAGCGGTCTTCCACCGCGATAAATAATTTCTGTTCCTGTAAGAAATTAAACGTCAGTTTCACATATCCGGTACGGGACGCACGGCTGGCACGGCTCTTGTCCTTCTCATCTGAAGTCACAAGTGGAAGCTCATCCCACAAAAGCGCCAGTGACTTGAAACTGTCCGCTTCCACATCACTCATGGAATACACAGACAGATCCTTTGTAATTGACGCAAGATACGTTGTTACCTGCTCTAAAATATCTTCGAGCCGCACATATTCCTTCACCTGATACGATGCGGAATCCTGATAGAACAGTAACAGGAAATTGTACATGATAAAATATACCATATACAGCTCCCGGTTTAACCGTAGCCCAAGCAGACGCTTCATATCATCGTTTGTATATCCAAACACGCGGTTTCCCTCACCGGCAGTCAGATAGACCGCATCCTGATATTCATATAAATTCAAATTCAGTTTTTTCATCATCTTGGTTACAATGTCGTACACAGCAGCATTTGCATAAAATTCTTCATACAGATCCCGTGTGTCCGGATTGCTTCTGGAGATTTCCTGCCCGGTAATCAACGCGGCATATACATCCAATGCTTTTTCCAGATTTCGCTGTTCCATTACTCGGCTGCCTCCCTTTCAAAATTCATATCCGTTACCACAAACGGCTCGACGGCTTCTATATCCTGCATCTGTGGTTTGATCTCTACCTCATCCGTTCCAAATGTGATTGTGAATCGAATATCTCGAATGCGTTCCTTTTCTTCCTCTGTCAGATGTTCGACGACCATCTCTTCTAACATCGTTTCCTGCTTCTCGAGCATTTCATCAACCCGATACGACCGCTTCCCGGATAAATGTACCAGGAACGCATAGTAATCGCGGTTTGTATAGATTTCCTCGCCAAATTTTATTTCAAGGATTCCATTGTATTCCTTCAAGGTAACACGATTCCACTTCTTCAACTGATCGCAGAGCTCGTAGAACAGGTGGGCGAAGTTTCGTCCGATCTTCTCCTCCAGAATCTCGTCCTCATACTTGAAATCTGGTGTCAGTTCCCGCTTTTCAATCTTCTCTGTCTCCTGCTTCTCATCACTTCGAAGCGTCAGGATATTGTCGATGTTCCGCATCGTGAAATACTTATCCATCCGCGGCGCAAACAGCGGTTCCAGCACATGTGCCAGCAGATCCGGCTGATCCAGCTTCATGATCGTATTTAACGCCTGCTTAAAATCAAAGACTGGTCTTAATTTCCGTAATTTCGCCCGGTTGATGATCTGATCGGACAACTGTGACAGCTCGGTTGTCTCACCGATCAAGCGGCTATGATTGTAGATTGTTTTCTTTAACTCTGTCTCCAACTGGCTAATCTCCGAGAGTGCCTTCGAATGCAGGGTCGGTGAACCTCCATCGGTATCGCGTTCAAACTCTGCCTTTTCAATCGCCTTATCGACCAGCGCCTTGTTCTTCACAAATAATTTCTGCTCTTCGGTAAACCACTTTGCCGTCGTGTCCATGAAATGTTCATACGCCTTTGCCCCCTCGAACACATCCACTCCAAGCAGCTTTACGACCTGCTCCTTCTGCTCAATCAGCGAGATCACCTGACTGTTGATCCGACGAACCACATCGATACCGCCCTTGAAGTTGTTCGCATTGATCATCTTCTCAAGCAACAACTGGGATACATTGATCTTGCTCTCGTCTTTGATTTCCTTCGTATCCAGATAGAACTCAATGCCCTCTGGCGTAATCGTATAATAAACCGTCCCCTGCGCGATATGACTGTCAATCAGCTTCACGCGTGCGACCTTGTTTTCCCGCACTTCCGGATCATAGAAATGAAACTCAAACGCCCGTCCGTCATTTTTAATCTTATCAAAAATATAGGAGATCAGTTCGCGCAGCTCTACCGGTTCCTCTTCCAGCTTGAAATCCCGCGTCAGAAGTTCCCGCAGGAAATCCTCATATTCTTCATACGTGACGTCCTTTTCGTGGAAATTGTTTTCATTGATGAAAAACCGCAAGGACGCCATCGTGATATATCCCATATCTAAAAACGCATACTTACCTTCCTTGTACTGTGTAAAAGTCGTCTCATTCAACACGAAAAACGGATAGTACTTTTTCAGATTCTGCATCCGCGCACTATGTTCTGCAATTATATCGTTGATCATTACGTGTTTTAAAGCCATGCGTTTTCTCCTGGTTCGGCAGTAGTTTACATAAATGGGCATACTGCCGCATAATTATAATAATTATAATACATGCAGACACAGGAAACAAGAGAAATACAGAAGAAAAACGTTGAAAAAAGTCGCCCTACATGATGTAGAGCGACTCGCATCTAGTCTTTTTTAAAGAAGTTACTTATTAAGCCTTACCAACAGATCCGAAAAGTTCCATCTTCTCTTTTACTGTTGCCTTGATAGCTTCTGCACCAGGTGCAAGGAGCTTACGTGGATCAAATCCCTTACCCTCGAGATCCTTACCAGCTTCAATGTACTTTCTTGTAGCTTCCTGGAATGAAAGCTGACACTCTGTATTTACGTTGATCTTAGATACACCAAGTGTAATTGCCTTCTTGATCATATCAGCAGGAATACCTGTACCACCGTGAAGTACGAGAGGCATAATGCCTGTCTTCTGCTGGATAGCATCCAATGTCTCGAAAGAAAGTCCCTTCCAGTTTGCCGGATACTTACCATGGATATTACCGATACCTGCAGCAAGCATGTCTACGCCAAGATCAGCGATTGTCTTACATTCTTCAGGATCTGCACACTCACCCATACCTACAACGCCGTCTTCTTCTCCACCGATAGAACCAACTTCACACTCGATAGAAAGACCAAGCTGATGAGCTACGTTTACGAGCTCTGTAGACTTAGCAAGGTTCTCTTCGAATGGATAGTGAGAACCATCAAACATGATAGATGTGAAACCAGCCTTGATACACTTATAACATCCTTCGTATGTTCCATGATCCAAATGAAGTGCTACTGGAACTGTGATTCCAAGTTCCTCGTCCATAGCCTTAACCATAGCTGCAACTGTCTTGAATCCTGTCATATACTTTCCGGCACCCTCAGATACACCAAGGATAACTGGGGAGTTTAATTCCTGTGCTGTTAAAAGAATTGACTTTGTCCACTCAAGGTTATTGATGTTGAACTGACCAACTGCATAATGACCAGCTTTAGCCTTTTTCAACATTTCTGTAGCTGAAACTAACATTTGTAATTCCTCCATTTTTCTTTAATTTTATCCTAGATAAGCATATTATACTATACTATCCGAAAAAATAAAAGACTATTGCTTACAATAATCTAAAAATTTCTCTTTGATTTCTTCCCGGTCTTTTCCCATAACCAGAGAAAGCTCACTGTATAAGCCCTCCTCGGCGAGCTTCATATACCGTTCATCAGTTACCGTCACTTTCTTGCCATGTGACTCACGCTCTTCTTTCCGGATCAGAAGTGCCTTGATTACCTTGACACACTGGCGCAGATCACAGCTTTTCATTGCCTTTTTGTAACTGTCATCCCGCATCCGCTCACTCTCTACCTGCAATGGTTCGATTTCCTTGACCTCTTCCATCAAAGCTGCCGCCTCATCGGCTGTGATCACACTCCGAAGCACAACCCGGCTATTGTCTGTCGGGCAAAACAACCGACTGTCCCTTGTCTTTTCCGGCACTAACACATAATACAATTTGTCTTCATCAATTCCCGCTATATCCGGATGTGTGATCTCCTCCACCCGGCATATACCATTGCTTCCATATACGATATAATCGCCTACATGAAACACTCTCTCGCCTCCATCTTTCTATTAAACCCTCTTATATTCTACCTATTTATAATATCACTTTTGCAGGCAAATCGTAAGTCGGTTTTTCTGAATCTCCAGATTTTCAGCACTTTTGCAAAGATAGTTTCCTATTTTTTTGTGTTTTTTCACAATAGTATGCTACAAATTTTACAATTTTTGAAAATTATGTTGAATTTTCAGTTAAAATGTCGATAATGAAATTATAAGGTTCGTGGTTTGTTTTATGGAACAAGGGGGAATTTTCTTTGCGAAACAATATAGGATTGCTAATCAATGATTTGAATACTCCATTTACATCAGAGGCAGTCAAAGGTGCCGAGCTTGGCGCACGTGCCATCGATGCAAATATGTATATCTTTCCGGGTATGTATCTTGATAATACCCTTATTTCTGATGACCATTTACAGTACGAATATCAGTATAATACCCTGTTCCAGTTTGCAAATGATAATCACCTGGATATTTTATATATTATGATGGGACTGATCGGTTGTCGTATTGATCTTGACGCCCGCCGCAGATTCCTTGCACAATTTCTTGGAATTCCGGTTGTCATCCTCTACACCGATATGCCAGGGTATCCATCTATGATTTTTGATAATCAGGGCGCCTTCATGCAGGGCATCCGGCATCTGATCGTCGATCACGGTGCGAAGAACATCGGTTACGTCAGCGGTCCAAAGACCAATATTGACGCGATGGAACGTCTGAATGCCTATCGCAAGGTTCTGGAAGAACAGAATATTCCATATAACGAAAACTATGTTGTCTATGGCAATTTCGAGGATAGTAGTGAAAAGCTGATCGGAGCTTTCGTCTCAACCCATCCGGAATTAGATGCCGTCGTATTTGCAAATGATGAAATGGCAAAAGGCGGATATCGTGTATTTGCCAAGCTTGGACTGAAGGTCGGCAAGGACATCTTAGCAATCGGCTTTGATAATGCGCCTTACGCGTCCACATTAAATCCACCTCTCACAACCGTCGAGGCAAACGCAGCTGAGCTTGCATACAAGGCAATCCTCCATATGGCGGATTTCTTAGATGAGAATACAGCACCTGTCGCACAGCGTGTTGCAACCCATTATATTCACCGCTGCTCCTGCGGCTGTGCGAACTACGATTATGATTCTCTGGCAGCAAAACTGCAATTGGTTGGACTTCTCGACGAGAAGAAACGTCCAGAGATTCTGAAACATATTATGAACTATCTGTTCAGCACTTACGCTGACACAAACATCATCCTCCAGTTAAAGGATGACCTGTCCGTATTTTTCCGTCTGATCTGCGATCTGACAACATCAAACGATATTGCAGCAGATCGAATGGATGTCCAGACATTGTTCACACAGATTATCGAACAGCCGATTTTCTCCTATACTTCGGTAGAGCTTTTTGTGAATCTGCTGTTCTCCTTACAATTTGTATTGGAGCGTCAGATTGAAGATCCAGAGAAGCGGATTACGTTCGTCGATGTCTTTTCATCGATGTATCAGCAGCTTTCCATCTCCAACTTCCGTACCTACCAGAAGCAGTACGGCAGTATGGCACAGATCACACATCTGGTGGACGAAATCAGCGCAAACCTGTCACAATCCAGACTGCTGGATCTTCCATTTGAATCCATCCTGAAAAATATGAGTGCGATTGGTATCCACTCTTCGTTCTTATATACGTTCAAACAGCCGATCAATCATCCACACGACACAGTATTCCGCAAACCGGATTCGCTGTTGTTACGTGCCTATACGATTGAAAACCAGTCCTTCGGTGTACCGAAGAACGAACAGCTTGTAACAATTAACAGCATTTTCAACAACACAAAGATGCAGCAGGATAAACGGAGAACTTACATCCTTGCACCGCTGTTCTCACAGGAACAGTTGCTTGGTCTGATTGTCTGTGATACGGAGCTTGATTATTTCAATATGGTTCCATCCCTTGGCATCCATATTTCTGCCGCGTTAAAGACGATGCTTTTGTTAGAACAGCAGAAAGAAATCAGTGAACATCTGCAGCAAAACTTAGAGCAGATGTCCAAGCATAATCTGATCTTAAAGGAGATCTCCAAGACCGATCAGCTGACCGGCTTATACAACCGCTGGGGATTCTTAGACTACGTCAAGACGATCATTGAGAATCCGATGAACCAGAACCGAGAGGTACTTGTTCTCTATGCAGACATGGACAACCTGAAGATGATCAACGATAAATACGGGCACGACGAAGGTGATTTTGCCCTCCGGGAAATCGGTATGATTTTAAAAGAAGCATTCCGAAATACCGATGTTATCTCCCGCTTCGGCGGAGACGAGTTTGTAGCTTTCGCACTGCTTGGTATTCCAAACTACGAAAAGATCATGAAGCATCGTATCGCAGAAATCACAGAACGCCATAATCAGATGGTTCAAAAACCATACCGGATTGAGATGAGTATCGGTATCTGTGAAGTTGCCTGTACAAAAGATCTGGATATCGAAGAGGTGTTGGAACAGGCAGATAAAAAACTGTACATCGAAAAGAAAGCGAAGAAAGAAAAGCAAAAAAAGTAGAGCCAACCGCTCTACTTTTTCTTTATTCCTCTACAAATCCACGGAAACCTTTTTCCACAACACGTCTTGGAATCATCACCATATGTCCACAAGTCTGGCACTTCAACCGGAAATCCATGCCAACACGCTGGATCTCCCATGTATTTCCACCACACGGATGCGGCTTCTTCATTCGAATGATCTGTCCAATCTGAAAATCCATTTATTATAACCTCTTTCCTATGTTACATCGATCATCCCCAACAGTATTAACACTATACAGAAACATAACCGCCCGTATTCTCATGTATTATCGCAGGATGATCTGCACCATCTCTTCCGCATTCTCTGCAAGATATCTGCAATCACAGGCTTCAAACTCTTCTTTACTGCCATATCCAAACAGTACACCGATCGTCTCGATTCCAAATGCTCTGGCGCCGATTACATCGAACTCCCGGTCACCAACCATAATGATATCGTCCATCGAAGGTTTTCCCTGATCTGCCGCAATCCCGGCAAGCAGATACTCAATCACCGCTGCCTTTGTATCTCTTGATTTGTCAAAGGTACTGCCTGCAATGATATCAAAATATCCATCCAACTTCAGATGTTCCAGAATCTGTTTTGCATAAAGCTCCGGCTTCGACGTTGCCACATACAGATGACAACCACGCTCCTGAAGCGTCTGAAATGCAGCTTCCATCCCCGGCATAATACCATTTTGGTAGATACCCTTCGTGCTGTAATATTCCCGGTAATACAACACCGCCTGTTCTGCCTCTTCTTCCGAGAGTCCATGAAATTCCCGGAACGAATCCCGAAGTGGGGGGCCAATGTAAGGATACAACGTCGTCCGATCTTCTACTGTAATTCCAAACTTCGAAAGCGCATACAACACGCCATTGATGATACCCTCTTCCGGTTCCGTGATCGTCCCATCAAGGTCAAAAAATACATACTTATACATATCAGTTCTTCAGGTACAGAATGATGCTCTTTCGTGTGATAATACCGATAAAACAATCCCGGTCATCGACCACGCAGAGGAAATTCCGATCCAGAATCCTTTCCATAATCTCATCTTTTTCCACAGTATTTAATACCTTCGCGCCCTCGTCCTTGTTGACGATATCTGCTACCTTGTACTTCGCAAGGTTTTCACGTCCATGCGCCATAACCGCGCGAAGGAAATCGCCCTCACTCGCAATTCCGACATACCGTCCCTGATTGTCCACAACCGGAATCGCCGTATAAGTCGTACCAAGCAAAAATGCAACTGCCTGATCCAATGTATCATTTGCGTTTAAATACGTCAGCGTATGCTTCGGAATCAAAATACTAAATATATTCATATGTAACCTCCTGGCTCAAAATAAGCTGCTGATTGATTCAAACCAGCAGCCTATACATAAGTCTCAATTTGCTTACAGCTGCTCTGCCATCTCCAGAAGCAGTCTCTCTGTCTTCTTCCATCCAAGGCAAGGATCTGTGATTGACTTACCATAGCATCCTCCACCGATTGGCTGATTTCCATCCTCGATATAACTTTCCACCATCACGCCCTTGACCAGATGCTTTACCTCATCGCTATGTCTTCTGCTATGTAAAATCTCATTGACGATACGTGGCTGCTCATCCCACTTCTTACCGGAGTTGTTGTGATTTGCATCCACAATACATGCAGGATTCACAAGCTTATACTTGCCATACGCCTCTGCAAGGTACTTCAGATCCTCATAATGATAATTTGGAATCGAACGTCCGCTCTTGCTCAAAGATCCACGCAGAATACAGTGTGCCAATGGGTTTCCATCGGTCTTTGCCTCGTATCCTGAGAACAGGAATGTATGCTTTGCCTGTGCAGCCACACAGGAATTGAGCATAACGGAGAAATCACCACTTGTCGGGTTCTTCATTCCAACCGGAACGTCAATACCGCTCGATGTCAGACGATGTGCCTGATTCTCCACACTTCTTGCACCGATTGCCACATAAGATAAAATATCCTCGAGATATGGCCAGTTATCCGTATACAGCATCTCATCGGCTGCAGTCAGTCCTGTCTCACGGATTGCTTTGATGTGCATCTTTCGGATTGCCTTCACACCCTCGATGAAATCCGGCTTATCCTCCGGATTCGGCTGATGCAGCATGCCCTTATATCCGGAACCATTTGTACGCGGTTTATTCGTATAGATTCTAGGAATTACAAAAACCTTATCCTTGATCTTCTCTGCAACAGCTGCCAGTCTGCAGAGATAATCGAGCACCGAATTCTCATAATCTGCTGAACAAGGACCAATGATTGCGATAAACTTATCGGATTCACCGGTAAATATCTTCTTAATCTCAGCATCTCTTTTTGCCTTGATCTCCTGTAACTCTTTGTCCATCGGATGCGCTGCGCGAATCTCTTCCGGCGTTGGAACCGCCTTTACCATATGTAAACCCATTTCTTTTTCCTCCAAATATTACTTATGCGTCTTTGTCAATATTCGCAAATACATATCTAAGCTGTTTTTTGAATGCACAGCCTGACTTGCACACACAGACACAATTTGTATTATAACATACTTACTCGATAGACTTCAACGATTCCGCCATATCTATTTTATCAATTTTCCGGCGCATCACCAGATCCACAATAATCAGGAATGCCAGTACAATCAGAACGCTATACAGATAACTGATATTCATGATTCTCGTTGCAAATGCCACCATATCGACCTGAATCTGGGACATAACAAACCGATGCAGCAAACAGCCAAGTGGAAGTCCGACAACGATTCCCATCAGCGTCAGTATGAAATTCTCCCGAAAAACATACGATCCTGTCTCTCGCGGATAAAAACCAAGTACCTTGATTGTTGCAATCTCCCGCACACGCTCCGTAATATTGATATTGCTTAAGTTGAATAACACGATAAATGCAAGCGCACCCGCACTGCCAATTACAAGTCCGACAACCGCATCCATCATCTTCATCATATTCTCCACACGGTCTTTGATGTCTGCAACAACTGAGACGCTCATCACATTGGAGAGTGCAGATAATTTCCCGCCTGCCTCATAAGCGGTACTGTCTGTATCGACATGCAAATACATTGTATTTGCCTCGCATGCTTTGTCAAAATACTGCTCATAGCATTCCGGTGTGATATATGCGTAGTGCCATACATAGTTTTCGAAGATTCCCGATACCGTAAGCGTCACATCTCCAGCATCCGTATCATGCAAGGTAATCGGATCGCCAACCGTCACATCCGCAATCTCCGCAATCTTCTTTGACAACATCACCTCACCGTTTCCCGGATAAGTGCCATTGCTGGTTGTCATGTCAAACTTCACAAAGCTTTCTAAATCTTCCGGCTCTGCAGCAATCAGATACACTGTTTTAATTGCAGAAGCTGCATGATATTCTACCGTGCTTTTGAGGATTGCTGTGGAATCCTCAAAGCCATCACCGACAGCATCCTCCACCTCCTGCTGTATATCCTCGTTATATGTGCCATTCAAGGTTACTTCCATATCGTAAGTATCGATATCACCATACTGAAACTCGGCCAGATTTGATACTGAATCCTTCACTCCAAGCCCCGTCAGGACAAGCGCCGTGCATCCGGCGATACCAAGCAGCATCATGAACATACGCTTCTTGAATCGGAATACATTTCGTGCGGTTACCTTATGTAAGAACTTCATCGGCTTCCAGATAAATGGAATCCGCTCCAGTAAGATACGTTTTCCTGCTGCCGGAGCCTTCGGCCGGATCAGCTCTGCCGGCATACACCGAAGTTCATTGATGCAGGCAAGGAATGCCGTTCCCATTGAGCAAAGCAGCGACACGATCAGGCAGATTACCAGAAGTCCTGGTGAAAAATAAAAGTCAATGCCTGTTCCGAAGTCATACAACATCTTATACGCCTCAGATATTACATATGGGAACAGATAGCTTCCTCCGAAAAATCCGATCACGCAGCCAAGGAACGCCGAGCTTCCGGAATAAATCAGATACTTCGCCATAATGCGTCCATTCGTATAACCAAGTGCCCGGTATGTTCCGATCTGTCCACGCTCATCATCCACCATACGTGTCATCGTCGTCGAACAGACAAGTGCCGCAATCAGGAAGAAGAAAATCGGGAATACCTTTGCTACGCCATCGACGATGTTCGTATCATTGTCATAGCACATATAACCGACATTCGTCGAACGATCCAGCACATACGTCTTTACATCTCCAAATGCTTTCTTCGCCGCCTGTTCTCCATATTCCTGTACGAGTGCATCCTGTTGTTCCTGCGTAAGAGGCTGTAACTGTTCCATCTGGGCTATCTGCTCCTGTGTGAGCGTTCCGCTCTGCGCATCCTGCATCATCGCCTGTAATTCTTGCTGTTGCTTTTCAACCGCGTCCTCCACAAGTGTCCTGCCCAGATCTGTCACAAGCCGGTCATACCGATCATCGGTAACCGCCTTCAATGCAGTCTCCATATCCGGTGTGACATCATCGATAAAATCATCATACGCATCCGTATAGATATCATAGGAATCCTGACTTTGTACATAGATTTCCTTATATGCATCAAAGGAAAATCCGCCTTCTGGAATAAAGATAAATGCACTGATCCGTCCATTTCCAAGATCCGTCGTTCCACGTTCGATATTGATATAGATTGGCGAATTCACCGTACCGACAACTTTGTATTTCTTGTGTGCAAATGCATCTTTTGTATCCTGCGTGTTGCTGTCCGCAATCTCAATTTCCTGTCCGATGATATCCTGTCCCTTGAACTGATATGCATCCACCACACATTCATCGTCTGCTTCCGGCATACGACCATCCCGCAGTTCCAGTGTATTCACATGCTCCGTAATGGACTGTGCGCGCAACACCTTCTCCTTACCATCCGCATCTTCATAGATCATATCCTCGTAGTAAGAGCCATCTGCCGCCAGCACATGCTCCTGCTTCCGCATTTCCTCTACCGCATCTGCATCAAATCCAATCGAAGAAAGCAGCCGGAAATCATAGAAGTTATGCTCTCGCAAATACTTATTTCCGGTTTCCACCATGCCCGGCTTTGTCACCTTCAGTCCGGAGAAAAATCCAACGCCCAGCGCAATGATTGCAAGAATTGCCAGGTACCGTCCCATACTCTGTCCAATTGTTCTACGTATATTTTTTCTATATGCCCGCATCTTCTATCACCACTCAATTTCTTCTACCGGTACAATCTGTTCATTCATCTTCACCGAAGCAATCTTACCACTCTTTACTTTAATGATCCGGTCTGCCATAGCCGTAAGTGCCTGATTGTGGGTGATGATCACAACGGTCATGCCACGCTTCCGGCTGCAATCCTGCAGCAGCTTTAAAATTGCCTTTCCCGTCTCATAATCGAGAGCACCGGTCGGTTCATCACAGAGCAGAAGCTTCGGATTCTTTGCGAGTGCGCGTGCGATTGCCACACGCTGCTGTTCTCCACCGGATAGCTGTGCCGGGAAGTTATTCATACGTTCTTCCAATCCGACATGGGCAAGCACCTCCGATGGATTCATCGGATCCTTGGACAACTGAGACGCGATCTCGACATTCTCCAGTGCAGTCAGGTTCGGGATCAGATTATAAAACTGAAATACGAATCCGATATCCCGCCGTCTGTACGTCGCGAGCTGTTTCTTGTTGTAATCCGAAACCGCTGTGCCATCCAGATACACCTCTCCTTCAGTCAGGCGATCCATACCGCCAAGGATATTGAGCAGGGTGGTCTTACCTGCACCGGACTGTCCCACGATGACACAGATCTCGCCTTTCCCGATCTCAAAGGATGCATCCTTTAAGGCTTCAACACTGACATCACCGGTCTTATAGGTTTTGCTTACGTTCTTAAACTCTACATAACTCATTTGCGTGTTCCTTTCTAATTTATCTGTGATAATTGCAAAATAATTCGATATACCCGAGTATAACATACTGTTTCCCTGCGATATATCAATTTCACGAAGCATATAATGTATTGCAACCAAGAAATACTAAATGTTCCAATCTACAATCTCTCATGCTTCCGCAGCCGCTGCCAATTCGCCATCCTTGGCTCAGTGGCAGCTTGTTTGAACATCGTGTTCAAACACTGCTGTTTTATTTATGGAACATCAAGTATTTCTAAGTTGCAAACATATCATATGCTTCATGAAATTATATATTGAAGGTGAACAATCATGTTATATCTCAGGCATATCCAATTATATTTTGCAATTATCTATAACTAATATTACTTCCTCCAGCTCGCGATTCTTAACAATACTTCCTTGTCAAGTGGATATGGACAAAGCGCAAGCTTCGCTTTATTTTCTACTACAATATCAACGACCTGACGGATGTTTTCTTCCGGCAGGATGCCGCAGTCGCTCACCACCTGAAAGAAATCTGCAAACTCGTCCACAGAAGAAAATCCAATTGTCGACAACAGATATTCCTGATCTGCCACATCTGCTTCACGGATATATCCCGGCAGGAAATATCCGATTGCAATGCCATGCGGCACGCCAAGTTCATACGTGATCGCATAGCTTAAGCTATGCGGAATCGTCGTTCCTGTCTGTGCAATCGCCATACCTGCGAGTGTCGATGCCAACAGGAAATTGCTGTAATCCTCGTCTGTCATCTCCCTCATACCAAGCAGGGCATCCTTGCTTCTCGCCCATACCTTTAGGCCCTGATCAACGAACATCCGGCTGTAATCCGTCGCGGTCGTATTCAGATAACTCTCAATCATATGTCCAAGCGCATCAATCGCGGTCTGTCCAATGACTTTCTTCGATGCGGTCTTCAGATATTTCGGATCTGCCAATGCAAGCACCGGAAATACACGGTGTGGCAGCGATGCCTTTGTCCGCTTCGCATGGACGGTAAGCACTGCGACACCAGTCACCTCTGAGCCGGTTCCACAGGTCGTCGGAATCGTTACAACTGGGAGCGCCTTTGTATGCGCGACATTCTCATACAGATAATCCGCATCCTTCTCCGGGTTGGCAAGCATAATCGCAATCGCCTTTGCCGCATCCATTGGCGAACCACCGCCAATCGCAATTACGAAATCCACGCCATTTCTTTTTCCAAACTCGGTCGCTTTCATAACCGTTTCCACAGAGGGATTTTCTTCGATCCCATCATACTGCACATGTTTCTTTCCATATGCATCAAGTGCTGCCTCCACATCTGCAAGCGCTCCATTCGCGCGTGCGGAATATTTTCCTGTCACAATCAGTGCGTAGCTTCCATAGCCTGCCAATTCCTCTGCATGTACCTTTACTGCATCTATCTCCTGGTATACTTTTGTTGGTATGTAATATTTCATATTCTGTCTCCAATCATCTGCCTGATTCCGAAGTTTCCCGCGGTACAGACTTCTAATAATATGTTATAATGGATATCCATATTTTTCAAGCGTTGTTTTGTGAATTGTTTGTGTTTTGCGCAACCAAAAAGACATGACATACATTTTGATGTGTATATCATGTCTTTCTTTTTACTCAAACAATCTCATCAATACATCATAGACTTCCTTCGCCACCGCCAGTTTGTACATTAACCTGCTTGGTTGCTGTGGAATCTCGACAACATAGGACCTAACAGTACCTTTCAGGCTTATCGCAAAATAAACCTGTCCGGGAACCGATGCATCCGCATTGTCCGGATCCGTATTTCCCATCGTTCCGGTGACACCGATTCCGATGTCCGCACCATACATATTCGCGCAGGCGGTCGCCATGGCTTCCGCTGTCTCCTTCGAATACACCGTATACTTATGAATCACCTCAGCGGACACACCCTGCATGATCTTCGTCTCATTGCTATATGTAATGCTCGCACCTTTGAAGATGGCAGATGCCCCTTCTGTATCCGTAATCAGAGACGCAATCTGTCCGGCAGTCGCACTCTCCATCGTCGTGATCGACATGTTCCATTCGATCAGAAGTTCTGTCAATTTACGATAGTCTTGGCGGATATCTTTTTCCACATATTTTTTCTTGACTGGACGAACCTTCGGTTCTTTCTTCTTGTCTGTTTTTTCCTTTTTTGCATTCTCCTGCTTCTCTGTGTCTGGATTCTGCAAGAGTTTTGCTTCCTCACAGTATGGGCAAACTTTGTATCTGTCTCCGTTATAAAAATGATCATTTTCACATTTTCTGATATTCATAATTTAACCTCGGTTATGTTATTCATTTAAAAATTATCTTTATTATAACGTAAATGCAGGAAAATAACCAGATGGATATGAATTTATAATACTATAAAATGTTTCATAATCATAACTACCAACTTTCCTTTAAAGAGCCTCTATTTATTTACCTTGCTGTCTGTAATTGATTTCGTATATATTCTTCCTATATCCGCTCGTATTTGCTGATATATAATTTTTCTTCTATATTTCGGTGCAAATACAATATGATACTTACATTTCCACGTGGTATGTGCTAAACTGTTTTTTTCCATTTGGATACCTCCTTGATATTTTTAGTGCGGTTGGCGAACCTACACTTTATATTATCATGGAGGTTTCTTTACTTGAAGCTAAAGCTCACTGGGAACCACCTGCATAGCAGGTGGTTTATTTTTCTGTCTATACAACCAAAAACTCCCCATTACGTCAAATGGGGAGTTTCCTTATTTTTGTTAACCAAAATGTTTTTTATTTTCTTCCAGAGTATCCTCTAATTGATTCTGAAAAGACCGAATTATCATTTCACTATCCAAAGACAAGTTTTCTGATGTCTCCTGCATTTTAGATAAAATTCTGTCAATTTTTCACAATTCTGAATTAATTTGCTATACAAACTCTGTTTATCTGGCGGTGCAATTTTTTTGCTCTTTTTAGTTTCTCATTCAAAGTGTCCATAAGTCGCAGTTTATTTCTAAATTCATAACTAATCTCCTGTAACTCACACACATTAAAAAAAACTTTCTTTGCCATTATTTTACAAACTCAGCAACAGCGGCAGCTGCCTTCAGTCCTTCTACTGCAACTTTAAATCCTGCCTTTGCCTCTTCAACACCGTCTTCCAAAACCTGTCCCGATTTCTGAACAAACTCATCCATATCACTGAGTGTAGCTATATTTATTCCATAACCATCTTCCTCAACTCCCCATAATACCTCCGACTCACCGGAACCTCTATCTTCCCACACTTTATAGATGTACGGCTTATTTTCGATATATCTGCCATGCGAACCATAAAACTCTGATGCACGCGGACAAATCCATTATTGACCAGTTTCTCCTCAATCTCGGAAATCTTCGAATAAAATGTCATCTCTCCACACCCCAGATGCAAGACGATTTTCCGTCCTCTGCTCTCTACATATTCTATAGATGCGATCGGGATTGTCCTCTTTTTCCGATTGATAATTGCCTCCAAATAACGGTCATTTTCCCTTACTGACTCCACATTATTTTCAACCATATTACACACTCTCTCCTAAATGTTTTATCCTTCGCAAATCTATTTATTTTTACATAAATAATCTGTCATTTTTTACATAATAGCACATAAATTTTTGTTTTTTCGCGTTCATGCATAATTGGTGCGTATTCCGTCAAAATTGGTTTATTTGCCTGTTTTCACTCCTCTTTTTTGCTCTGTTTATACACCTGATTGATCCCCGTGGATGCAAATCCGGACATAATTCCAACTGAGATTGCCGTAATAATATCCTCTGCCGGGAAGCTCTTCATTACATACATAGCAGGCACCGCAACGATTCCTCCCACGATGCCGACAATCACTGGAATCGTCTTATCGCTGATCTTCTTGCTCGCCTTACACCCGATTCCAACCAGATAACAAATGATCACGATCGGTAATACTGTTACATAATTTGATAAATCCATATTCATCATCCTTTCTTCTCTAAATTTTCTAAATCCTCAATTCTATGATTTGCGGTACGAATTTTCTCATTTGCGACCGCCTGTTGCTCCTCTAAACGATATGTACGTTCAACAACATTGTTGTGCTTGTCTACTCTTTTTGATAGCTCATCAAGCTTGTACTCTATCAATGCAATTGTTTCATCATGCTTTTTACTTGCAGCCTTTTGCTGATAGTGATTATTGATTAAGCATACGATCAATGTAACAAACGCCGCAATCATGGCAGATATTATTGATGTCATACCATCCCTCCTACTTCTTACGTTGCCAAATATATGGTGTTATCCTAGCTTGTGATTGTCCCCCATCATTATTAACATAGGACACATCTAATGTAACAGATCCCTGATTTTTCCATGTTCCATAATTAAATGGCGGGACAGCATTCTGATAAGTTAGTACACATGCATTTACTGGAAGTATTGGAACCGTAAAACTAGTGAACTCAGATTTCTTGTGATAACTATCATCATGATTATGATTAGTATTGCTTTTAGCACTAAGTGCTTGGTCAAGTGCAGCTTTTCTGTAATATAAATCATCATGTATATGTTCTGCTGGTGCCTTTTCTCCTGCAAGTTCTTTAACACCTCTTGCTCCTGCAAGCTGATTTGCTGCCGAATTTGCGTTGATTTCATCAGCAGAGTCAAGGATATTTAAAGAATTCAAATGTGTTTCACATGCGTTCTGGAACTGTTGCGCATAATAGATTGCTAAGTCTTTATATGTCGGACAGACCATAAACTGTGTTGATATCTTGGTCAGTGCTACGCCTGATACATAAACAGCATATAGCGGCATTTGATTTTTCAAATCACCATTTAAAATATTTCCACTTACTATTTCAGGAGCAGACGGCGTTCCCGCCGTTGCGGTCCCCTGTACAACTTCTAACTTTGCAGATTCAATACCTGATGCCGCATTTTTCTCGTAGGTCATTACGATCAGATCAATTCGATTTGTTCCTGCGGTACCTGTCGATATTGTCAAATCTTCATAAGTATTCGGTTCAATACGGATATGTCTACCCTGCATCAGCATATCGCCGTCAGAAATTCTAACTGTGTTGTTATTGATAATTGCTCCTGCAAATCTTGATCCGCTACTCATAACAAATTCTCCATCACCAAAAAAGGCAGCATTGAAGCTGCCCTGATCTGCTGATCTAATATGTTCTTTCCCGGCATACCCTGTTACTAAATGTGCCATAGTCTTTCCCTTCTTTCTCCGCTTAGTGAATAAGCGACATCCATGTATTATATCCAACAACACCATCAACTGTAAGCAGATTGTTTTTCTGATACTCTTTCACTACTGATTCTGTAGCTGTGTCAAATACCCCCGGACATGTGAGATCACACGCATATCCTTTAAGCATAAGCAAAATCTGCAGTGCAGTAACCATGTACTGTTTCTCGCCCTTTTTTACATAGTGCTTTCCAAGTGCGGCTTTAGTGGCAGATCCATAAATCCCATCAACCGCAAGTTTCGACTTATAGTCTAAGTTCATCGCTGTTTGTAACACCTTAATTCCTGCTTTTAAGGTCGCATTTCCACGAATACCATCCGTTACGATTCCGGCACCGGCAAAATTATTCGCATGGATCTGTCCGGCACGAATGATAGCGCCCTTACCAGCGATATGTTGAATCTGCTGTATAGATTCAGTCTTCGATGGGATATTCTCGGATACTTTCACCACTTCTCCAAACGGAAAGTTTTTTCCGGGGCATGCAGTCTTACTCACATCACTATGCTTTCTGAATCGAGTAATTCCATATTCCTTGCGAAGCCATGAAACAACTTCTTTCAAAGCCTGCTTCTGTGCTTCTGGCATCTGCTCATTTTCAAAATTTCCTTCACAACAAACTCCAATCGTGTTGTAATTCACACCAGATGCATGTGCGCCGATCATATCGATTGGTCTGCCCTTGTATACTTTGCCATCTAAACGAATATAGATATGATACCCAATGCCAGACCATCCATTTGCAAGATGCATTCTGTGAATATCCTCTACACTACCGTGACATGCAGCATGATGAAATACAGCTCCTCCATCTGTGCTTTTTCTCTTTGTAAGAGATTTAAACTTTAAATGTGTGTCGATTATCTGCATAATAATCAGCCTCCTTCTTTTTATTTTATGCAATCACAGTTGTCATTGCAGCATCGTCCTCTTCAACCTTACTTTCTAAATCATCCAAACTGTTTAATGTATTAACCTTTTCTTCAATTCGGGATATGTATTCTAATACAGCATCCATTTTAGTTGTGATTTCATCTGTCCCTGAAAAATCAATTGAGGTAGCCGTCGAACAACAAATTGATGAAATTCCAGTCAACAGTCCTTTAATCTCATCTGTAGTCATCTTTCTTTCAACATCCGTCATGTGCTACTCCTCTCCGATCATGAATTCAATTGCGAGACATGCTGCTGGTGTGATGTTCTCTGGCAGATCATCAGCTGTAATCGTGTTGATTTCCAGCGACGCTTCGACTGAACCGATCTCATTAAACTCTTTGATGAACTCGTCCCAGTTCGGATTTGAACGGTTCATAGTAACTCCGTCGTCAGAGTACTTTCGTATCAGCTCATCACGAGCCTTGTCATACTCCACAAGATCCTCATCAATTTTCTTGATATTACGAGCAACGGACAGTCCTGCCTTACGCGAGAACGCAAGATCTAAGATGCCATTATTGGCGATCAACTGACGAATATCAAACAGTTTGCTTAATGTTGTAATGTATTTTTTCATAATGTTTTGACTCCTCGCTTCATAAAGTAGTAGTGTTTATAGACCCTCTCCAAGGTCTTTATTATTTAACTTTTACTAAGTACCACCCGCAATGACATGCTCTAACTCCTGACATACTGTTGTATACCCTCAAATAAAAATTAGTGTTACTACTAACATTTATAACAACTGGGGAACTACAGCATGCCCTATCCATATTATCATCTGACATATAAGCCCCCGCATCAGTAGCTCCACTATTAGTTGAAAAAACCATAACCATTCTGGATGCAGGAGTTCCATACATCTTTGCAAACACTATTCCGACATATGTTCCAGCAGGAAGTGTCACGCTAGCAGGGGTATTCCATCCGCCACATGTAATATTAACATTTTTGTCATATCCATATATAGGTGCCGAAATACCACCAGCACTATTAGCATAATTTGCAGATTTAGCATAGTTTACGCTAAAGTTTGATGGATTATATACATACATGTTTGCACCATCATTTCCACCCCACAACCAACTTGGCTGTCCGCCTTGTCCAGACCAATTCCATTTCATACCATTGATTGTTCCTGAGACGGTGAGGTTGCCCGACACAGATAATACGTCAGCAGATAGTATAGACGCATGTGTTCCATTCGGATTCGAATAAAAATACCCTTCATTTTCATATCCCTCTGCCATATATATGCCCAAAGCATTAAAATCTCCTCGAAACTTTTCAGATTGACAAGCAATTCCATCAGAACCTATCTGTGTAGCTATGGTTCCTATTTTATCGCCATAACCAATGGGAACATTCGTTGAGGTTAAAGCGATATACGCTAATTTGCTTCCATCGCTAGTGATATTCACGCTTCCGCCAGTAATAGTCGCCTTAGATGAGACTATTTCGCCCTCGAATTTACCGCTCGTAGCATATATCTCGCCAGTAAACTTACCATTTTTCGCCTCTATTGAGCCATCTTCCAGCACTTTGAAATTCTCATTGGCGGTGACAAGACCTTCGAGACTGATTTTTTCAGCCTTGATTGAAATCTCCTCTGCCGACTGGTTGATTTCAGAAATGATTTTTTTCTTTTGAACCATTCCTTCTGGCGTAGCACCTACACTGTACGACGTTGATGTTGTGTTGTCCGTATAGGTGATGATCGTCCTTGTCCAAAGATATGGCTTTGATGTGTCCGCAGCCGGTATCGACGCAGACCATGTCCCGGTTGGGGTTGTTGTACCGCTAGACGATGCCTGATAAGTCACCACAGTTGATTTAACACCTTTCCCGGTTGCACCGGTATCACCCTTCGCTCCAGCGGCTCCCTTATCTCCATACACACCAATAACCTTCTTTGCAGTATCTACCGAAGTATTGTTCGTATATGTGATCGTTTCATAGTTCCAAAGGTATTTGTTTGTTGCTGTCATCGTCGGTACTGTTGTAGACCATGATGTTGGTACTTTGGTATTCGAGGTTGATACAGCATAAAACTCCTCTATCTCCTTAATTCCTATTCCGTCAGTTCCATTCGTGCCGTCACTTCCGTCCTTACCATCGGCTCCTGGATTTCCTCTATCACCATACGCACCTATAATACATGGCATTGATGTACTTACGATCGTTCCATCTGTCAGTTTTACAACCTCATAATTCCACAGATACTTTTTACTTGATGAAACTGACTGCACTGTTGTTGTCCATCCAGAGGTTTTTGCTGTGACACCACTTGAAGCAGATGTTGCCAAATAATAGTTGATAACTTCGCTGATACTCTTACCGTCGACGCCATCCTTACCGTCAGCTCCCGGTGCGCCATCTGCGCCCTTATCTCCTTGGTCGCCTTTCGGTATCACGAAATCAAGAATCATATTCTTGTCGTCTCCAGCATTTTTCACTTCCGCATCTGAACCAGCGCCACCTGTTGTCACTGATCCTATTTTGATGCTCACTGTCTGCCCAGATTCAGATCCGTCACCAGAAGATGGATATGGACCCGCAGACACGCTCACTGTATCTGCTTCACAATCATAAGATATTGATGTACTGTTATTACTGATATTGACTATTTTCTTAGATACGGACGCAACTACATAAGTTCCTGTAATCTGCTCCCTTGCCCCTACCTTGTCATTTACATCAAATATATATTGATCGTTACTGTCCAACGAAAAATCGACCGAGTCACTTGCAAAAGACTCTGTTATCTTATCAATTCCACCCTGAATCAAATCCTCATCTGATTCAGCATTGGAATTGTCGTAGATCTCACACATCTCATCCAATCCGGTAAGTGTCTGTGTTCCACTGATATTACCAAGCAAATCGCAGTAAATGTGAATTACTCGTCTATCTTTCAGGTCACCTCGTCCAAGGCATATAACATGATTGATATGCTTGCTATTTCTCTTAATTGTGAAACTTATCTGATCTGTATCAAACTGCTCATCCTGACTATAATCAGCAAGAGGACTTGCCGATAATTCAACAAATCCTCTATTAAATACAATATTCAGTTTTGCATTGTATGCTTTCAGCATCTTCATGATGCCTGTATAACCCTTTATATAACGATTCATCTGATAGGATGATATCTGTATATTTGAGTTCAAAGTGCTTACCTTGAACAGCTCCGAAAGTCCCATCCGGTCGATCAAAAGCTTTAACACTTCGTTCGCTTCTCCAGATACGATCAAATAGTCTTCTCCTTCATCTGGTTGCAGCACTTTAGACTCAAGTATGCCATGCCATGTACGACCTGAGTATGTTACAGTCGTCTCGTCTGTATCAACGCCAACGGAATCTATCACTCCGCCATATTCTTCGCCCTCAAAATAAAGATAATAACCAGTTTTACATACGTTATTATTGATATTTACTTTACATTCAAAATCATTCTCGTCGCTTCCATATGCAAGATCTAATGTATAATCTTTGAGCACATCGATATCCTTTTTGGATTCATTCATATAAATTAAGTCCATCTTGGTATGCTCCTCTCTTCCAACAATGTAATATCAAATATCAGATTTGACGAAGTAGCTACATCCATTACGCCCGGCGGGATCTTTTGAAATATATAAGAATCTCTATTTCGCAGATCAAAACAATTCCGCTGACTACCGTCGCTTTCATACAAGATTATTGTCTTTTCTACAGAGTCAATCGTCAGGTACTCGTTTGCTTCAATATCAACATCCACCGAATACATATGTCCTCCAAGCAATATCTCTGGACTTTTGCATGGTCCATAAATACGCATCCGAAAATTTGTATTTACAAAATCCGCATTTTGCAGTTTTTTACCAAGAATATTTGATGTGTAATCATATGGATTATCGTTATTATAGTCTAAGTTTTTACCAACTATCTCCTCATTTGAATTGAATGTAATAATCGTTTCTTTTATCCATTGCGGATAATCCGTCTGAATCGTCAACGTATTCTTCATGTATCGCTTATTATAGGTGTATTTTGACGCCTTACATCCTGTGACATAACACCGCATATAGTAATCGCCAATATAAAGTTTTCCATGTTTTCTGGCAACTACATCCTTTTCACACACCTCAAACAAACGATTTCTACTTTCTGTGCCCTCGTCATCATTTCTACATGCAAAAACGACTGGCAACGACTTCTTGACAATTCCCATCTTAAATGACGATATTTTGTCATTCATGCTTGTAGCTGTCCATGCGAAATCATGCAGATCGTTCTCATTGATATAGATGCCATTCACACCAAATTCAATTACCTCGTTCATATGATTGACATATCGTGCTTTTTCTATCAAGTTGCCGTCACCTCTTTTACCATTCTTGCAAATTCTCTCTTATCAACTTTCATATTCACGGATTCCATACCCTCAAGTATCAGATCTGGGAGCCGCTCTAACAGCTCATATATAAGCTCAAGCAGTGCATTGTCATTTTTGCTTCCAGATGATGACTGACCATAATCTAACGCATTCTTCATATCCTGCGCTACTCGCGAAATCCACATACGGTTCTGGTGCAGCGGTACAACGGCTTCCGCTCCGTCACCTTCCAGAAGTGCAATCTCACCTTTCTCAACAACACCGCCTTTTGCATGCTTTCTAGCAGATGTAGATTTATTAGTTATTTTTGCCGTTGCGCTGCTTTTCAGCGATGACGTATCCACTTGAACATTAACATCTTGAATAAATAAATTATGCAAAAAATCCTTAAACCAACTCGCGATATTCGGCGCAACCTCTTTCATACCTTCCCACAATTTATTCATAAGCCGTTTTCCTGCTTCCCACATTTCACCAAGGCACTGACCTATAGCGGATACAATGCCTGTAATAATCTGCGGTACCTTACCTGCAATGCTTACTATAATCTGTGGTAAATTAGTTACAAGCGCCATAAAAAGCTCAACGCCTGCGGCAATAATATCATCAATATGATCTAGCAATGCACCTGTAATTCCCTCTATGATCTGTGGCAGTGCCTTACAAATCGTATCGATAATCTGTGGCAATGCATCAATCAGAGCTACAAGTAGCTTAATGCCCGCCTGAATAATCTCATCAATATGTGAAAGCAGCGCCTCAATTATACTCGATATAATCTGTGGCAATACTGCAACAATCGACTGTATAATCTGCGGCAACGCATCAACCAGTGATGTCAATAATTCAATTCCGCACTCGATGATCATAGGTATACAAGATAATATATTTTCGACCATCTGCGTAATAATCCCCGGAAGCTCCTGAAGCAACTGCGGTACCGCCTGCAAAATTCCATTCGCTAAACCTAACAGTAACTGAATGCCAGTTTGCACAATCTGTGGCACGTTCTGAATCAATGTTGATGCAAGTTGACTTACAATTGTAATTGCTGTCGATAAAATAGTCGGAATGCCATTTGTAAGTCCCTGTGCCAAGCTCTGTATCAACTCAATACCTGCATCGAGTATATCTGGCAATGCCTCTACAAGTCCTGATACAATCGCTCCTGCTATCGTAACAGCCGCTTCGATGATCAGTGGCAGATTGTCCACTATCACCTCAATCAGCTGATTGATAATGTCCTTAAAGCATGGTATCAGCTCTGGAACAGCCTTGAGCAATCCATCCAGCAACGCCCGGATCATGCTTGTGCCTGCTTTGATCATACTCGGCAGGGTTGTCGATACGATATTCGGTACCGTCTTGGCAATAACCGGCGCAAGCTTCTCTACGAGCGTACCAACGCCCTTCAAGGCAATTTCCACTCGTGGCAGAATATTATTACCGGCAGTCGTAACGGATTCTACAAAATTATTGACAAGTACATCGAAATCCTGTGTATCATCAGCGATTCCAACGACAAGATTCTGCCATGCCGCCTTCGTCATGTTCACAGATCCCTGAATTGTTGTTGCCGCTTCCTTTGCCGTAGTGCCTGTGATACCCATTTCTGTCTGCACAACATGAATCGCATCTACGATATCCGCATATGATGATAGATCAAACTTCTGTCCTGATAGCTTCTCCGCATCTTCCAAAAGTCGTTGCATCTCTTCTTTGGTACCGCCATATCCCAACTTGAGATTATCGAGCATCGTGTAGTTCTGCTTGGCGAATCCCTGGTATGCATTCTGGATAGATTCCATTGAGGTACCCATCTTATTTGCATTATCGGACATGTCCGTGATTGCTACATTCGCCTTTTCAGCTGCTGCCTTTGTATCTCCATCCAAGCTCTGTAACAATGACGCCGAAAAGCCTGTGACAGTTTCCATATATTCATTTGCAGACAATCCAGCCGTCTGATATGCGTTTGCAGCATATTTCTGTACTTCACTTGCCGAATCCTTGAACAATGTCTCGACACCGCCGACAAGCTGCTCATAATCCGAATATGCCGTCACAGCACTCTTCACAAGTGCCGCCGTTGCTGTTGCTGCTGCCGTTGCCGCCGCAGCGCCCCACTTTGCAAATGTTCCAATGCCCTTCAGAAGAGCTTGTCCTACGCCGGATGCCTTACCCGCAACAGAATCTAAACCATCCTCAGTTTCTGCCTGACCTTTGAGTGCAATTCGTCCAAAGATCTTAAATAATTCCATCGCATTCTCCTTATACCAATTCAATGCCGAATGCATTCATTGAATTTTCCACCATCGCTTTGATCTCTTCGTCGGATAGTGATTTCTGAGATGATGCCTGAGCATGTACACGATTTACGAAATCCTCATAGGATTCTCCCTGCACCTTGTTCAAGAAGAACTCCCATAGAACATCCTCTTCGGTATCCTTGTTCGTCCGCTTCACAATTGAATCCACGAACTCTACCAAGCGATCTGTCGCAATCATCTCATCCATCAATAAAAAAGGACTTGCATATCGCTTGAATAGCAAGTCCCAAAACTCTAAATCACCTACCCGATAGATTTCAAAGCAACCTTGAAAAAATCTGCGAATCCACTCTGTTTGACCACATCCATAATCATCGTAAGGAACATTCCTGGATTCATATCTTCCAGTTCCTTTACTGTCATACCTGACAGATTCGAGAGAAGCTGATAGATGTATTTCTCAGCATTCGGCAGATTCTCCAGAATAACATCGCCAATCTCAAATGCAATGCCCATACCGAGCTCTTCTACATCCTTCATAGTGATCTTCTGATTCTGCATAGATTTTTCTATCAAACGTTTTGCTTCATCCGATGAAAAGCAATCAGAAAACTTGCTGATTTTAATACACGAAATAATCTTCATCATTGGGAAGATATCTTTCGAATTCAATGCTCGCAATGTATACGGCTTTTTCTCTTCCTGTACAGCTTCTTCCACTGTTCCATGCATTACTTCTGTTTCTGTTGTCATTTCCTTTTCCATAGTTACTTATCCTCCTAATATTCGGTATTACGCTGCATCATCCAGCAACTGATCAACTGTATTACTCTCAACAACTTCCTTCGGCATATAGATATGATACGGAAGCACATTCGTCATAGCGCCTGCCTTGAGCTCAGCATAGCAATCGAATGTCGTTGGGATTGTTGATGCTTCTTTGTTCTTCGTATCTGCCGACAATCCAGATGTACAAAGTGCATAATCAAATAATACGATCACAGGTGTTCCGTTCGTCTTGTATCCGACGCATGCAAAATTCTCGACATAATCGCTGTCTTCGATTGTTGCCTTAGATTCAATCACATCCATTGTTTCATCTACCGACGTGCCTTCCTGTCCGATTGTTGTTGCCTTCAACCAGTCTTTTGTGAGCTCGACCATATTCGTCTCAACCTTTGCCGTCTCGCCGACTTTCTGCACAAGTCCCTTCGCATTAACAAGCACACCATCCACCGAGATATTTGTAATCTCCGGAGCAATCGTGAACTTTGTACCGCCGGATGTAGCACCAAGCAAAGTACCTGTCCAGAGCTTCTTGCTTGTGTCATACTTAAAGTTTTTGTACAGTACACACGCATTTAACAGTATCCGCTTCGGCGTATTCTCTGTTACACCAGATACGCACAATTCTCTCCATGTGTTTTCTGCCATTTATATCACCTTCCATTCTTTTATAGTCAGATTGATCTGAATTCTCTTCAATGTCCCATCTCCGGTCGGTACCGAAAATGCATTTGAATAAAAAACAGCCACACACGAACCATCTGGATTCATGCGTGACTGTGGTAAGAATCTCTCTATTGTTTCTTTGTCCTGCTCAAATAGAATCGGATTCCCACGGGTCCATCCATTTAATATAAATGTTGTCCCCTGACTTCCATCCTCTTCCTTGGTCGGAGAATCATCTTCCATGTACTCTCCAACATAATATCGGTCTGGGATTTCGCCAACCCATTCTCCGAATTGGTATGGAATCCCGCTGGACTTCATTAGTTCACCAACATAATTTAATGCTGCTATACTCATTATTTCAACTCTCCAAATATTTCATTTGCTCGATTCTGAATTGCACCATTCGTAGCCTTGAAGGCTTTTTCAAGCGGTCTGTTCGGTGTCTTACCATGTGTGAAATGTCCATTTCCCTTCTTATCCTCATAATACCATCCGCCTTTACGACCATTACCATTCACGGCATATTCGCCAGTACCGAACTCTTCCCAGATGGCATTTTCTTCTGGAGATCCAACTGTTGCTTCTAATTCAGATTCATCGACTACATAAGTGTATGAACCCCTTGTCTCTCCAGTATCTACTCTGGATGCATTGTGTACAGCCGTCTGCACTTCTCCTGCCGCTTCTTCAAGAAATGCAATCGCCTTTTCTCTGAGCGCCTTCTTGATCTGCATGGAATTATTCGTAAACTCTACGGACATATTACTGACCTCCTGTGTATTTCAGATATATCTCCAACTGCTCATGAAGTTCCATCGGATCATCAATCACCATGATATCATATACCTTGTCATTGATCACCATCCGACTGTTCTCCGCCTTGATGCGGCTGTCGAGCTTCTTATAGTCTGCAAGGAACACGTGCGTAGATTCCTGAATCTTAGCATTATATGTTGTGTACTTGCTGTCTCCTGTCGATAGATCAAGATACCCTGTTATATCATCCACAGTCTCCCATGTCTTATCGCATGAACCGATGATATTCGTCTCTGTCTTACAGAGCTGAATCTGACCGGTTATATTTCCACCAATCATCTAATCACCATCCATTTAAAATCTCGCTTTCATATACGGCTTCAGGAATCCAAGAAGTGACTTTGGGTATCCCATAAGCGAATTATCGCCATCCATGTTGAAATACGTTACAGAATGTCGGCTAAGTGTCTCCGACTGAATACCGACCTTGTCCCTGTTCTCGATATCCCATTTCAGCATATTGGCTACACCGAGCTTCACATCCATAGGATATTTGACCTTCGTTACAAGTACACATATTTCATCCGAAAGTGGCTCATCAAAATCCATATGTGCATTGTCCATATCAATGCCCTTAATCACATACAATCCATCGTTATACAACGATTCCGATATTTGTACGGTGTCACCCTCTGCAAACAGATTCGATGCACCCTGTAGCACTCCGCTCTTAACCTCTGCATTAAATCGTCTGTTTCTGTCTTGGAAGTTGTTATTTGTATACTTCCGTATAAGGAGCTCCAGCGCCTGAAGCTTTGCTTCAAGCACCGAATCCTTTGCAGTAATATCGATATATGATTTCAACTCTTCAACGGTCATAATCATACGATCACCACCTTACTGCTGCTCTGTGACAGTATATCCGTCGTGTTCCTTAAACCATGATGCCATGCGCTCGCTCTCGATCACTGCCTGTCCGTTTGCGAACTGGACGCCACCGGCACCAACTCCGCAATAAGCAGGCGCATTGTTAACGACTACAAGCCACTTTACTGCCTTTGTCTCTGTCTTTGCTGGCATATTTATCACCTATCCTCTCTTTGCTTACGCAATCTTGATATTACGAAGTACACCTGCATGCTGTGTATTCTTCAACACGGTTGCAGCGATCATCTCGACCTCTGCATCCTTCATTGTACCCGGCTTGCTGAAATCAGGCAGATACTTATCGATAACTGAACCACCATTCAGGCTGATGCCGTGGAATCCATCATTCACATCAAACTTGACAGCATAGATATCTGTCAGTCCTGTTGTTGCTGTCTCTGCTGATCCAATCTTTCTGCTGATTCCCTTCTTCACTACAGAATTTGCAGTTGCATTGCTTCCACTTACAGTGTAGTGGTTCTGCATATCAACAAGCTTGATACCATCAATCGTTGTAATACGCTTACCAAATGCCTCTTCGCTCTCCGTTCTGTAGCCAAGGACACGAGCAACAGTCTGAATCTTTGTGATTGTCTCCGTGTTTGTAAGAACTGCATCTGCATCAGTAGTCTTGATCAGAAGCGAAAGTGCCTCGTAGAACTCGTCTGCATTTGCCTTGATCTGGGCGATTGTAGACAGGTCAATTGACTTGGATGCACCATACTCTGTTGCAGTGTCAGCAATCATGGAATCCAGTCCCTGGAATTCCGGATGATCTGTCGATGCAGTTGTAGTAGCATCGCCATTGATCAGTGTGTAATGGAACAGAGAAACAATCGCCTTGATATGTTCCTCAATCTGATATGCAAGGTTGTCGAAGTTACCGGCTACTTTGTTAAGCACTCTGTCCATCTGTACAGCGCCACCCATGATAGCAAGGCTTGCTTCACACTCATGCTTTGTAGCTACAGAGTTTGCATAAGAACCACCAAGTTTACGGAACTCTGCTGTAGCCGGAAGCACCTTTCTAAGATACTTGTACTTCATTGTTGAACCACCGCCTGATGCTGATACACAATCATCAAATGTAAGCATCTGCAGTACGGTAGACTGTCTCAGAAAGATATCCACGATCTGCGAGAACACCTTATCGCTCATACCTTTCTTCATTTCTTCTAATGTCATTGCCATAGTTTTTCACCTTTCCTTTCTTAGCCGTTCGTTGCGGCTTCATACTGCTGTTTCAGCGCTTCTGCTAAATCCTTAGGCTCTGCAGAACCGCCAGCCGGATCTCCCTTGTCCAGCTTATTCTCAATAATCTGTCGACTTCCACCTTCAGAACTCTCGAAGTGTGCCGGGAACTGCGTCTTGAGGGTTGTGAGCATATCATCCCATCCTTTGATGTTGCCATCATCGTCGATTTTGAGTTCTTCGCCCTTCTCTTTCAGCATCTCCTTAATCTTGAAGGTCATATAATCGGTATCATCCGTCTTGGCAGATAACAAAGCGACTTTCAATGCAGAGCTGACCTTTGTCTCTTCCAGTTCCTGCTGCAAGCGGGCATTCTCTGTCTCATACGTTGAAATCTTCTGCTGCATACCTTCATCGCCCTTGGAGGCCTTCTTCAGTTCTTCGATGAGCTTATTTGCGTTGCCGATCTCCGTGTCTTTGCCGGTGATCAGACCATTCAATCTCTCGGTTTCAGAATCATACTTCTCTTTACTGATGTAGTTTCCTTCCGACAGGTCCGCAAATCGAACATGCTTGAGCTTGTCCTCTTCCTTCGAGTTCTGCTCATCAATCTTCGCCTGCACCTGTTTGTACAGTTCTTCTCCTAACACATCTTTCAGTTCCATAGTTTCCATCCTTTCTTGACTTTAATCGCAGTCACGCATGGCAGTTATCACTCTTGCCGGAGTAAGTATTCGTCACAGTTTAATCGCCTTAAGCCGATTTTGGGCATAAAAAAAGACCACGTTTTAATCATGGTCTAAATTACATAATTATTTTGTTACACAGAAAAAGCACCCTGCTACTGCGGAGTGCTTTCGTCTAATTTACCTTTGAACTAATATAGTTCTCATATTCTTCTGGTATTCCAATATCATATTTTTTGTAATAGTGTAAGAAATCAGCTGGAAATGTAAAATCCCCATCTTCGTATATTCCTGCTTGCGGTATTTCTTCCCCATCAAATATATCTTCGGTAAACATAGGCGCAACAGCCGAAATAGAAAGACTTTCCAGATATTTTAATATCTTATCTCTGCTAATATGATTTTTGATTTTCTTATAATCATCAAAATCATCTTCGCATTTTCCATATTTCATTCCTTTGAAAAATCCAAAAAATGTCATATTATCACCGCTTTCCTTGTGGCTTAAATGTTTTCATTGTTCCACTTCCGTCATAACCTACTTTGAAATGTCCGTCCTCATAAACATACAGCACATCTGTAGGAGCTTCTACCTCAACGCCTAGCGAATTAGCAAGCTGTTGAGCAAATCCATCATCCGATGCACCTGTACTGCATGATAACATTCGTACTTTTTGACCATTGTACTTTTCATTATGAGAAATAACTCTGGCCACATCTCTTGCAGACATATTTTTTCCTTTTTCCCCATATTCTATATAATCAGGGCTTCCATGCGCTGCAAAATCAAAATAACCACTTTTTGCAGGTATTTTATCAAGCACCTTTCTCTCGTATGGAGTTATCATTTTATTGATATCTGCTAATGTTATTGTACCATTTTTCACGCTATTTGCAAGGTATTTCTTATTTAGCCAATCATTCATAGCTACACCTAATTCATTAGGCTTTCCGAGCTGGCTGTTGGCAAATACCTCTGCAAAAAACTCTGCCTTACTTGTCTTTCCATATTCTGATATATTTGCGTCCAAATCAAATACAGGATTGTTTCTTTTCGCAATTGCAATTATTTCATCATAACAATTATTTTGAACAGTTTTTTGAACATCTGCATACCACTTATATTTTGCCTTGTCCGTTTTTGCACTTTTATTTACAAATGCAAACATATCTGAATTTTTCCAACCAAGAGACTCCATATATTCCTTCTTGATAACATTCTGTAACATATGTCCATATTCATGAGTTACCGTAGCTATGGAGGCTTCTTCGTTTGTACGTGAAAAAGGCATCGAATATCCGCTATCCATATCTTTGATTTCCTTCTTTATCAGGGAATCTCTATCCGAATAACGTTTTTTATTCAGAACCAAATATTGACTTGCTGGCGTTAATCTACTGCTATTCACATTTCCGGCGAAATTACCTACGTCTACATCAATATCTACAAAATCGGATTTATGTATTACACCGAATTTGCTTTCCAGACGGATCAGCTGATTTGTATTATCCACAATCAGTCTTTCGTCCATGGAATCTATGTTGCAGTTTCTAAAGCCAACTCTATTCTTCAATGCAGTTTTAGCTTCTTCTGCATTCTTAACAAGTGTCACTTTCGGTTTATACATCGGATTGTTATCCAGCAACCGCTTATACTTCTCATATTCCTTATCTGTCATGGAATTAAGCATCTTCTCGAAGTTCTTGCCATATTTCTTCTCCATTGCCGTAACGTGCTGCATATATTCGATATTCTCATCGGACCAGTATACCTTCTTCCACTCCGCATACTCTTCCGGAGATTCGAAAGCGACTGTTTCTTTCGAGAAGTTATCCATCTTCACAATACCGCAGTTAAGCGCCCATCTCGCTCTCTGATCCAGACAGCAACGGCAATTACAATCCTGCGATGGATCACCAAACAATCCAGGAGCTTCTGCCTTGTATCCGGCGACTTCAAACATCTCGCCGACTTCTCGTATCTGTCCATCCAATTCTCGGTGTTCAGATCTGGTTCTTCCGTCGAGAACTGCATTCCATTGTTTCACGACCTCTGCACCACGATCGATTGCTCTCTTCTGTGCGTCTAATGCGGCACGATTCTGTATGCGGTGTCCTTCTGTCCGGGCAATCCGGATTGAGTTGTTATACGCCTTCTGGAACGGCGTATGTTTCATATTCCGTGCAAGGTTCGATGCAATGTTGCTCCACGTCATACCCTGCGCAAGTCCTCTCGATACCTCCTGCCGCACGGATTTCTTGATTGCCTTAACATCTTCGCCCATTCGGTCATACAGAGACGTGGATAGCTTGGAGTCAAGCATCACCGCCTTTGTCACAGCTTCTTGGTCTATCGGCATCACAAGAGGGATTCCCTGCCCTTGCATATCATACATAGAGCCTAGATATCCATCCTGATAACTCCGTGTCAGATAATCGGATACAGTTGCATATGAATCTGATTGCAGATTTGTAAGTGCTCCTTCCAACTGCGCCTTGATTGCTTCCTGATATTGCTTCTGATATATGATTGACTTTAAATTCTCTGGTTCAAGATCTGCCCGCATTGATAACTCCTGTATCTTTGCTTCACAATCTCTTAGAGCCTGCTCATATACACTTTTTAACTGTGCAATAACCTCTTCTTCACTATTCAGCTGTGCTTGTAGAACTTCCTTCTGTCGCTTGTTCACTCGTCACAACTCCATCCAATAGCCGCTTGGCATCCGCTGTATCTTTTTCTGCGTCCTGCGGCAGCTTGTCCTTGATCTCTTCATAGTCAATATCTAACTCATCACAAATAGCCTTGATAATCGTCTCATCATCTAATGTATCCGCTAAAGACATGATCGTGTTGATTACAACCTGATGTGCCTGCGCTTCCGTAAGCTTGATCTGTGCATTCTCCTGAGCATTGCTCATAATCACATGCTCAAACTTGAAATACACATCGGAATCCTGATAACCCTTCTTCTCTGTCTTATTGATCTCTTCAATTACAATCCGTACAAGGTGCCGGAGTAGCTTCTTCAACCGGATCTCAAGCTTATTACACTGCAGTTCCAAGAGCGAATATGCCGCCTTGATTGCAATGTTGGTCGTTGCAGCCGTATCCTTCAATCCTGCTGTATTCAGTCCCATACCGAAGCGGTAGATGTTCTTCTCATCAAGCTCCATCTTCTCTTTACGTGCCTGATACGGCACATCAACTGTCTTGATGTCGACATCGCCATTCTCTCCTGTGCCGATAATCTTCTTAGTCTTGAGATTCGTCTGCAACTCATCCATATTGTCGCCTTCGTATCCCTTGACCACATGCAAAGGCGTGTCGAAATCAATCAGGTTATTTGACAGACTCGATGCCATCAGATCATAGTCATCAATCAGCGGCTTTATCGGTCGCAGAGACGAATGCTGCTTCTTGTTATTATCAAGCCGGAAGAACGGAATAAATCCGAGCGATTCATAATATGTATCATCTTCCTTCCCGCCACTCTTCTTGTACAAGATATGCGGTCTTGGGTTGATCTCCACGGAATCATCCAGCATGAGTGCACCATCGTCAACCATCACATAGTATGTCGTGTCTTTCTCACTCCATACCTGCACACGTGTTATAACCTTGTGTCCTTTATCTATACGGTCCGTATAGTAGTAAATCACATAGGCACATCCATCGTCCGTGTCTTTCTCACGTACTTCGATAACGCCCATGGAATCAGCTGTCGCAAATGCATATCTGTCATTCGCATCTTTATATGCATATATATACGAAAATCCCTTTACCTTGCAGTCTGTGATGCACTCCGCCAGCTCATCCATGAAAATATCATTGTTATTAAAATACTTATCCATATGCTTCTGGAGCTCCGGATCGTCTGATAATACAATGCGCTCTCCGTTTCGATTGCCAGACAATATGTACTGCGTCGCTTGATCTACAAGCTCCGTAAAGAAGAGATGCGGTATCTTCACATTGCTCCGTGTCTTATCTTCAACCAGATTGCCATCTGCATTGTAATAAAATAAGCGGTACTGCTTGATGTCATTATCGCCGTCATAATACCGCTCACCGACCTTTGCAAACCGCTTCTTCTCGCTCGTCTTATCATCGTCTATGAACTTTTTAATCTCATCTACTGTAAGCACATTCTTTGCCCTTTCTAACTAAAAAATCCATGATTGACGCTTACGCCATCCTTCGATGCCATATCGAAGTGCCGCCATCGCATCATCCATGATTGGAACCGGCTCGTCAATATACTCGCCTGTTCGTTCGTCCTTTTTCCATTTCCATTGCTGCAACTCCTTAATTGTATTTACACAATGAGGGGCAACATATATTCTTCGTCGTATAATGTGGTTCTTATCGACCACACCCTTGAGCCAGTCTATCTGAGCTTTGACAGATCCGGCGGAACCGCCCTTATCAACGCCCTTGGCACGATAGCCAGCGCCCTTCCATGTCTTGATTCTGTCCGGCTCTGCGGAATCGCACCACATAGGCTTATTCGTCGGTATAGCATGCTGAATCGCCAGCGGGATGATCTCTGCTGTTTCCTTCTCATGCACATATATCTCATCGAGAATGTATATATCATCATCCTTGATACCCAGAAGCAAGATAGCGTTCGCATGATTGAAACCGAAGTCCTGACCGATTGCGATATCATCATAATCATTCAGATTCTGCGATACATCTGCGATTTCCCAGTTATGAAGAATCAAGCCGCCTATCTCGCCCCATTCGCCAAGACCATATATCTTGTAGCCTTCAGGATCTACTTCTTTTCTACGCATCATACGCCGATGATACGCCGCATCAATAAAGCGGTTACCAAGATATGTACTATGGTGTGTCAGCACGTCCGGATCATATCTGTCAAAATAGACCTTCTTTATCCAATGATTCTTATTCACCGGGTTGAAGGTCATTCTAAGCTGGTAGAACTGTCCGGGCGGCAATTCTCCACGCAATCTATCATCTATAATTTCCACATCTGCCTGCGTCAGCTCTGTTGCTTCTTCGCACCACACATCTGTGAGCTTTCCCTTCTGGAATGTGATTGACTTAAGCTTCTCTCGTTGCTTATCATCATTCATTCCACGGAATATAATGCGGTTGCCATTCGCCCGACATTCAAGCGACAACGGCGATGTGGTCATCTTCCAATATCGCTCCGCCTTGTCTCCAAACATCCGATACACGGCACCTGTGAGCTCTGCATAGGTGCTGTCTCTGTTTGTGATATCTGACTTACGGACACACACAAGGTTCCTGCCCTTGTCCTTCATTAGCCGGAGAATGTAGTTCTGCGCTGTGTCAACGCTCTTTCCTGAACCGGCAGAGCCTTTCATCACAATATATCGCTTCGTGCTTCGGTCTACCTCCCGGAAACACGGATTTGCCTTTATATTCAGATTCAATCGGCATCACCGCCGGTATCTTCTTCATCTCCATAATCGATAGTCACATTCAATTCCATATCGACTTTCTCTTCCACCTTCTCGGTGTACAATCCATATCGCTTGCCCAGAAGCTCCGCCGCCTTCAGCTTGTCCTTCTCAGATGGCTCTTTCTCCATCTTCCGAGCCTTTGTGCTTCCATCGCCCAAGCCTTCAATCACAATCTCTGTCGATTTGCTCTGTCCACGAAGCACGGATGTAAGATACTTAAGTACCTCATCCTGATTGGCAATCAGTGCCGCTTCTTTCTCCGCCATCCGGTTTTCTATATATTCTCTGATTACAAGTTTTGACAAGTTTTCAGTTCCGATTCTATTTGCCGTTTTCTTCGAATACCCTGCTCTGATAGCTGCTTGTGTGGCATTCAGATCAATCAGGTATTCATCACAGAATCTCTGCTGTTTGGCTGTAAGCTTAGCCATCACAATCACCATCCTTTACAATATCCATCCAAACAAAAAGCCTACCGCACCGGAGGATATGATCAGCTAAAGAGTACGGCAGGCATAAAGCAAAAGGCACCATGCAAAATGCACGATGCCTTCAACTTCCATTTATGATACATTAAATATAACACAGATTTCTCGTCTCATGTTATACAAATAAGTCAAAAAACTTACAACTTTTTCACAATCTTTATACTGATTTTATGTGTACATATTCAAACTATACCCTCTTTTGATGCATGACACCACATCATCAAGCAGATTTTCGTCAACAATACCCTCCAGCATATCCGCTACATCCTCTGCTACATAATCCACATCGTAGCTGTTAATGCTCCGATCTATGATGTCCGTCACAACCTCCATATCATACGGTACATCCATGCCGGCACTCTTGTATGTTTCAGCATAACTTTCCAATCTGCTCTTTAATCTTTCCGGATCAATCAACTTTCCCATAGATTTTACCACCTGCCTTTACAATCTCAATTGCATCATCCAAATTAACTACAAGCTCTCCGCCCATGCCGTCATTCCCGAACCGTTCGTATGATACTTTCTTTAAACGCTCTACAACCTTATCTACGTCATAGGAGGTCTTTACGAGCGGTAATGCTTCGTGCCACCTACCGTCATTCCCTGCGACTAACAATAAATGGTCATCTCCTATGACACATACATTCTCGCGTATGAATTTTTCAAGGTCTGCTACATCAATCAATCTCATTCTTCATCACTCCAATCTAACTTCTGTCCGCACTGGTGGCAGTACTTTAAATCGCTTCTAACTATTCTTCTTTCGCATACTGGGCATAACCATAATGCTGTACAACCTAAATTTGCAATATATAGCGGTTTCTTAGGAATTTGCTTTTCAAGTGCTTGTATTGCCATTCCATAAGCATTTTCAAAAGAACATCCCCATGAAGTATCACAAGGGATTGCCTTACCAAGTTCATTGCAGTCATATTTTAGTTCTTCGATAGCTTCACTCTCTGTCATATTATCCCTCACTTTCTTCTTCTTCCGCATTGCCTACTGCAAGTGCTAAAAATTCGTCAAATTCATCTGTTGTAATATCCCAACTGTCGCACCAATCGTACAAGGATATTCTTTGGCACTCTTTTTTAAGTGCATATGCTATTGTTTCTGCTGTTGATTTCTTCATCTAATTTTCCTCACTTTCTTCAATACAAAAATTCCAAAACCACTGAAATGCTTTAAGAATTTGTTCTTTAGTCGTTCCATTGTGTGTTGGCATTTCTAAGAACATTTTTAATGCTTCAATTTTTTCATCTTCTGAATATTTTTCAGAATTTATGTTATGAACTATTGCACAAGCAACTCCTATATTCATTTAATTTCCCTCACTTTCTGGTTTATCACACACCTCAAACTTGATAACCCATACCCACGGATTTATTCAATACTCCTCTCTAATAACTCCATATTATCAAATGTATTTCCAATAATCTCCATACAATCCACATAATCGTAAATGTGTTCTTCTTCGTAAGTTCCATCTTCGAGTAACACGTTAAAATAAAATCCTGCTTCATCTTCATTCCAACCAATGTAGCCACAGCATTCTTCAGCCAGACAATTTACAATATCATTTTCCCATATCAGCTTGCCGTTCTTATCCTTCAAGCCTGTACATTGGCAGATGGTATCTGGTCTTACTTCAAATGCAAATGGTGCGCCTGCTTTATTGCTGATATACCGTCTATTTTCCTTACAATGTAGAAATCCGCTTACCCATTCCCCATTGCAGGTTTTTGCCTTGAATAAATATCTATTTTCCATATTCTCTCCTATTCCGCTTCTGATTGAAGCCAAACCCTAACTTCCGTCACTGTGTGCATTGAAACCCCATTTTCGATAGTCTTAACGCTACCCTCGTCATAGGTTTCTATTGAACATATAAAATCAAGCAGTTCTTCATCAGACATATTCCTTATTCTGTCGGCATTTGTTATTGGTTCATACTTATCCATGTACATATTGGCACAATCACAACATGGTTTTTCGCTTCCCTTTAAATGTTCATACTTACATCCACTGCATCCATTGTCTCTCATTTTTATCATCTCCTCCTTTTCGCCCGCTTTACAGCTTCCTGCTTCATATCCAGGTAATTGCTCAGAGCATCCTTCTGTTTTCTAATACACTCATTTTTCTTCCGTTGCTCCGTGGCGAATGCTTTGTAGCCTTCACACTCGCCATGGCAACCTACCTTTCTGTCCGTACATCCTTTACATGGATATTCACTCACAGCTTCAACCCCTTCCGAAAACGATACTTCCCGCTGTTCTCCGGAAGAGCTTCTAATGTATCAAGCACGCCCTGAACGTGAGCAAGTGCCCTTCCATGCATGGTTGACGCCCACGAATACGATTTCTTGTTATCCGCTGCCACATCGTCAAGGTCTTTGCCTTGAATGTAGAGCTTGTGCAGCACATTATACTCCTTGACCGGAATCTGCTGAATCACTTCGCTGATCTCGCTCTTAACATCTCTAAGCCTTGCCACATACTTATCAATATCTCTTGCAGCGTCAATAGCCATAACGACCGAATCTTCCATCTTCTGATTGGATCCTGACGACTTCACACGCTCTCCATCCGTCTGTCCGGACAATGAGCTTGCCAATGTAAGCCACTGCTCCCGCTCGATCATCTTGTTTGTGATCACAGCATCAATCTTCTGCACCTGTTGCAGATAGTTCTTTACTTTCATTTTTCTCAACAAAATCACGCTCCCTTTTCATCATCCTTTACGATAACAAATGCAACATCCTTATGTTCCATATACTTCTTAATCTTCGAAATCTGGAACGTAGCAAGCTCAATGATCTCCAGCTTGCCCGAATAATTTCTCTTAATCATGCAGACGTTCTCATCGTCCATCAGATTCGGAATAATCGTCTGCCCTGTTATTTCTTCTATGTACATGCTCATATCCTCCATTTTTGCGCAAAAAAATACCAACCATCGAATAATGATGGTTGGTATCAAATACATACACTTTTATGCTCTGTACTTAGGATATTTATCTTTATATTTTTGTCCATTTTCACAATACGGACAGTAGAAATAATCTTTTTTGCATCCTTGTGAGGCTTTGTCATAAACTTGATCTGCGGAAAGACATCCCATTTTATCTAGTCTATCATATTCTTTATCAAATTTATCCATGTCCTCTGCACTTATAGTGTCTACTACACCCTTATTTTTGCATGTTAAACAAAACTGTTTTGTGTTATCAATTAAACCCATAATACATATCCTCCTTCGTATTGGTAAGGATATTATACCACTCCAACCATCATTATTCAATTTTCAAAGTTCAAATTTCGACGCTACATCATCTGATCTAATGGTAACTCCATCTGAATTGCTGGGTAATCTTCCCACGGAACGCCTATGTAATCGAGAACTCTTCCCCAGCCATATTTTTCTCCAGTCTCGGGGTCTGTACAACACCGATACATGTAATACTCCCATTCTTTCTGGTTACGTTCTCGCAATTTATCAAATCTATGTGGCCTTTTCTCCATATGGATTCCAAAGCCACACATACTGCATCCAGTTCGCTGTGCTCCAGTAGTCCGAAGATTTCCGCACTGATCCTGTACTACATCGCCGTAAATATCCGGTATAATGCTATCCACCGGCTCATATGGTATTACATTTCCATTCTTGTCTTTGCTGTAAGGTTGCTCATAGTACAACTTCTCAAACACATCTATGTTTTTGTGATACCAATCATCCATTTCCAATGCCAGCTTTAATATGTCATTTCGCATATACGGAGCAAACGGAGCCGATCGCATTGTGGTTTTTCCATAGTAGTTGCATCCGTGATCGGTAAGCGCTTCTTCTCTCTGTCCACCTTCCGACGCCATCATTCCAAGATACGGATAGCTCTGATGTTCCCTCGCCCAGTCGTCACATGGTTTTTCTTTGAGCCAGTAGCAACAATCATTTGATACCTTGAAATCCGGTTTCTGATAGTTCACTCCTTCATTTTCGTTTTCATACCCTCCGAACAATTTCAACCACTTCTGCGGCAGTTTCATCCTGCTATTCTTCTGAAAATGTCCGAGTTCTCCACATTCACCCGTAATAATTGCATGTCTGACCGTTTTATTCTTTTCCGTCGGATTCTGTAACAATGCAATCTTACCTGCTATACGCTTACTGATTACCGGAAATCCAACTTCATTCAAAACCTGTGTCTTTGTCTTATATGAATGCAGAATTGTCACACCAAGTGCTTTATGCACTCTCTGAATACTTGCATCTTCCAAACTCGATACTGATATTGCCGGTACATCAATTCCGATAGATTTCAAGAATACATGCAATGTAATACTATCAAGTCCACCGACACTCACATGTGCTGTTTTTCCACGTTTATCCATCTCCTGAAGAAATTCTATTGCACGGAGTTCTGACCTCTTCTTTTTTACTTCATATGGCTGATATTGCATGGCAATCATCCGGCTTTTTGCTTCACGCTTCTGTTCTTTCCACTTCTGGAATTCCACATCCGGCTTGTCTATCTCAATATCTTCCAAGAAGTCAAATTGTTCTTGTTCCATATCTACCTCCTACGCAAACATCATCAACTGTCCATTTGCTTCCTCTGCAACTCTCATATTGGCTGTTCTTCTTGCAACACACATTTCCGGAAGATTTGCTCTCACAAGTGCAGTCGGTATCGGTGGACACACTGCATTGCCGCATCTTCTTACCTGCTCCGTTCTCGGATATGTCTTGCCAGTATAATCATGATCAATAATGTAATCTTCTGGAAATCCCTGACATCCATATAACTCTCGTGGTTCCAACATTCGAAGTCCGATATCCACAATCTGATAATCAACACCCTCAATCGTTACAAGGCCAAATCTATCCTTCGTTGTAACCGTGTCTAATGGTTGTTCAATGTCCTGTCCGGTAGCATCACCATAGTATTTAATCAGAAATGCCCGGACTTCTCCAAAATGCCCCGCAGACGTTGTCACTGTATGTAACGGTTCTCTTTCGTCCTGTCCGATGCCTGTCTTATAGAACTTACTGAGAAACGATGTGACCAGTCCGTATCGGTTTGAACTATCCACTGTCATAATCGGGTCTTCTATCGTCTGTCCTCTCACTTCTCCCTGAGCAGTTTCGGAATGGTACTGGATCAGTGTAGGGCTTATTAAACAATGCTCATTCTTACTTACAATCGTGGTAAGAGGTTCTCTCACATCCTTGCTCCTGTCTACCGTAAATCCAGTCTGCCCGATCTGCACCATATACGGCTCTACAATTCCGTATCCATGCTTTCCTGTAATAGTTGGCATCGGTTCCCGGATATCATTAGGTCTGCGTTCTCCGCCATGATTGCACTGAATAATAAACGGTTCCGGGTTATCCAGTACAAATTTCTTTAATCCTCTTGCTATCCTTTCCATAGTCTTAGGTGCCAACGGTCTGACCGCCCGTATGCCGTATTTTCCCTTGATTTCCTCGGAAGTATCAAATATGGACGGGCAAGGCAGGCTAAAATCAAGTTGCGTGTATGCTCCAACATAAGGTTTAAGCAACCCTGCCTTGACTTCCTCACTGTCCGCCGGTGCATGTGTAGGCTCTGGCCATACGATTGATTTTCCATCGCAGCGTGCAATCATAAAGAATCTCTTTCGCATTGTTGGAGCTCCATAGTCCGCTGCCACAAGCTCCTTAAATTGCACTTCATACCCTAACTCTTCAAGCTGTCGTACAAACCGTTCAAAGGTCTTGCCCTGCTTGTTCTTAACTGGGTGATGGCGTCGATTTAATGGTCCCCATGTTCTGAACTCTTCTACGTTCTCAAGCATGATCACTCTTGGTCTTACAAGACCTGCCCACCGGCAGGCTACCCACGCAAGACCACGAATATTCTTGTCTTTAGGTTTTCCACCTTTTGCCTTACTGAAGTGCTTGCAGTCCGGCGAAAACCAGGCAAGTCCTACCGGATTTCCTTTACATGCTGCGATCGGATCTACCTGCCACACATCTTCACAATAATGCTTTGTTCTTGGATGGTTAGTTTTGTGCATCTGTATAGCTTTCGGATCATGATTGATGGCTATATCAACGCTGTATCCTGTTGCCATTTCGATGCCTGTCGAAGCTCCGCCACCGCCAGCAAAGTTGTCTACAATAAGCTCTCCATGTATCACTCCATCACCCCCGGCATAAAATCGAACAGCGTCAGCTCGTCCATCTCGTTTTCTGCTGCCTGCAGATATCCAACTCCATCTCGGAAATAATCTGGATTCAACTCACAGCCTTTACCATATCTTCCCATTTTAACCGCCGTCATTGGTACCGTCATAAGTCCGCCGAACGGATCATATACGACATCTTCCGGATTGCTGTATCTGTTGATGATTCGCTCCACAATATCAAGTTGAAGCGGACATACATGCATCTGAGCACGTCTGCGGCTCTGTGTCGTGTTAAGCGTCCGCATCCGGTTGATATCATCCCACACCTCAATCTGGTTCCATGATCCCGGAGCAACCACCATGAATGTTGCCGGCAGTCTGCCGTCCTTATCAAGCTCTTTTGCAAGCTTCACATGCTCTTCATAGTTGTACACGCTCTCTCTGCTGTATTTCCTGTATGCTTTCTGCAGATTATCCACCGATATCTCTTTCAACTCATCCTTACTGATCAGACGATTACCCGATGATCTCCAATAACCGTGCGCATCTATCTGCCACTGTGCTCTTGTGTACTCTTCCTTGCTCTTTGATACTGGATCATCTGCATATGCTTTGCTATGATCCGTTGGTAACTTTCGGAACAATAGGATATATTCCGGGCATCCTACACCCATCTTGGTACCATCCTTGCACTGTTCAGACCAGCCAAGGCGGTATGTCTGATTATTCTCCCGTACAACATCCGTCACAACGGTGATCATGCCGAAATACATAAAACCATGTTTCATGTAATGTTCGATACAATCCGCATGAAACGGCTCGATCGTCGGCATCCCGGTACCAGTCGCATTTCCAAAAAGCACTCTGTCCTTAACGTGTACTGCTGCCACTCTGCCAGGCTTTAAAACTCGCAGAAGCTCCGGCGTCAGGTAGTCCATCTGTTCAAAGAACCGCTCTGTATCCTGATTGTGTCCAAAGTCGTTATAATTTGCACTGTACTCGTAGTGATTGCCGAATGGTATCGACGTATGTATCAGATCAACGCTATTGCTTGCCATGACACGTGTTTCTTCCACACAATCGCCATATACCGCTTCATAGTGATTTCCTCGTACGGTTCGTTCTTCTCTTGTTCCTTCCACTCCCATCTTCCTTTCCAATCGTTCAGCTTTGTTCGCTGAATTCAGTCCATATTTCTTCACGATCTCAACCATCCGCTTGACCATATAATTATGATTCTTCCATTTTTCCAGCAATGCTTCCTTGATCTGCCGCTCGTTCTCCATGTAGATAATGTCAATCACAACCGGCTGACTCTGTAAGAACCGGTAACATCTGTGGATTGCCTGAATAAAATCATTGAATTCATAGTCGATACCAAGGAATATCTCCCGATGGCAATACCGCTGGAAATTACATCCTGAGCCGGACAGCGATTTCTTTGTTGCAAACAGCCGTGTCTTTCCATTCGAGAAATCAATTACACGCTGTTCTCTCATCTCATAGTCCATAGCTCCATAGATATCAACTGTCTCTGGCAACGCTTTTTTGATTGCATGCCGTTCGCTCTCCAGATCGTGCCACAACAAGAAATGATCATCCGGCGAAGCATCAACAATCTCTTTCATCTTCTGCACCCGGATGTCTATGCTGTCCCGCTTAACTGCTGCCGCTTCTTTCAATCCTTCTGCCGCTTCCTGAAAGAGCTGCATCTGTCCGTCCCTGTCCGCTGTATCTCCGTAATGAATCGGTATCTCATGCCATCTGACATCAAGCGGTGGCAGATCGTATCCGACATCTGAGTAGTCAGGATTGAGATCAGACGGCTTTGTAACGAACAGCGCCCAACTTGACACCCACAACCAGAATTCATCTTCCATATTCGGATACAGCGTCAGGTTGTTTGCCTTTGTACTATCCCGCTGGAAGAATCTTGTCAGTGCCTGTCCGGTGTCCATGACTTCCAGATATCCGGCATAGTGTATAAGCTCCTTGTACTTATTCGGCGATGGTGTAGCCGTTGCTACGAGCTTATATGGAACGTTCTTGAATTTATCCAAGAATGTCTGATATGTCTTACTTCCAAAGCTCCGGAGTACACTTGCTTCATCCAGTGACGTTGCAACAAAGTACGATGGATCTATATCACCATCTCTCACTCGCTCATAGTTCGTCAGCACAATCTGACTGTCACACGCCTTGACCTCGTCCATCGTCCGGCAATACTCCGGCTTCTCATATCCAAGCAGTTCCACCGCATCTCTGGTGAACTCCTGCTTCACTCCAAGTGGCAGAACAATCAAAGCTCTGCCGCCGGTATGTTCTGCTGCCAAATGGCAGAACTCTATCTCCTGTACCGTCTTTCCAAGACCGAATGCTTCAAACAATGCCCGTCGTCCGCCCTTAAGTGCCCATGCAACGGCATCTGACTGATGTGGTTTCAATGCCGGATTGATCTTTGAACGATCAACCGCAAATCCGCTGTCTGTTGCAAGGTCGATTTTGCTTTCTAAAAATTCTCTATATGTCATGTCACACCTCACTTGCAACCAGTTCTCTATTGCACAGCTTCTTGATCTGTCTCACTCGTTCAAACGATATACCGCACATTTTCGCTGTATCGGTCATGCCATATCCCTGCAGCATGCACCGCATCGGCTTCTGTGTTCTCGGAGACAACTGATCTACCATATGTTCAAAATCCATCATCGTAATAAGTTCTCCGATACAATCGTGTCTGTCTTCCAGAAACGAATCCCCATAACTGTCACCATCATCATTTACAATCTTGTCGAGTGATACATACTGTGGTTTCTCGACATCTTTCCAGTGAAATGGTGTACGTACTGTCACATCTCCAAATTGAATGTATCTTTCCACATATCTGTTGATATATATACCGATATAATTTCGATTTAAGTGTTCCAAATCCTTGCTTCTGTCAATGGCTTCCACCAGTGCAAGTACACCTTCCTGTATGATGTCATCGTAATTTGGGAATCCATGATATTTATTCAAATGAAAATACACGAGTTTGATATTCTCCATGATCTTCTGATTTCGCAGTTCAATTCTTTCTGCCTTTGTCAAATCCATTCACCTCCTGTTGAAAGAGAGCTTCCATCTCATCAAGCGCAGATACACGCTCCTGTGTCGGTTGTATACTCTTAGGCATATTGCTCTGATATCCTCGTCTCTGTTTCTGCCTGCGCTCATTCACTGCATTTACTACCCATCGAATAATTGCGAGATAATGAGACTTTGTTTTGTAACCTTTCTCTTCAATGTACATATCAAGAAATTCGATTGCATCGTTACGAATATCAGCTCCGTACTTATCTGCGAGCTTGGTGAATTCATCATCCAACAGCATCACATTTCCGAATGGTCCATATGAATGCTTTGCGGGTGCGCCCTCTCTTTCATTTACTTTCATTTCATTTACTTTTATTTTATTTGTGGGGTTTTTACGGGATTTACTCTCATTTTTAACGGATTTATTATGGTTTTTACTGTATTTATCCGAATTTTGGGTGACTTTAATAAAAGAAGCGGTCTCCTCTTCATTCAAAAGCCATATCTCACAATCAACTATGATTTCACGTCTAAGGCTCTTTGCCGCCTCCTGATAGCGTTTCTGTATATTCGGGGAGGTAATGATAGTGTCCGAACTAGCAAGTGTGATCTCAACGATTAGTGACCGACTAGCCAAGAATGTCATTATCTGCTTCATTGAACCCTCGGACAGCCCAAGGGATGCTATCGCTGCATCCTCGCTGTCCTCATTCCATACGATGTAATAACCGTTTTCTCTATATATCTCCGCAAGCAACCATATGTAGAATATCAATCCATCCGATCCGTATCTTGCACTGAGTGCCCGAATCTTTAGGTCTGCGAAGAAATCCGTGTCAAATGGGAAGTACAGCAATCCTTTTTTTTGCGGTCTTGCCATCTGCTCCTTCCTTTCAATCCAGCTATTTAATAATGCTGGTTGCATAATCCTTATAAACATCTTCAAGCATTGTTCGATTACATTCTACGAACTCGCTTCCGGCAAGTTCCTTATACTCTGCCTGAATCTTCTGTCGTGCTCTTCTGACCGATTCTGTTGTTGGAAATCCCAACTCTCGCATATGCAGGAAGAACTGCTGAAGAGGAATCTTATCTACATCTACGCCGTTCTTCTTGCCAATTTCCTTGTACACCATGTAACATAAGCATCCGTCACTGCTCCGAGTCTCTGGATGTTTCTCAAGCATCGCTTTTACAACCTTATGTGTATCTCTGATATTTGCTCCCATCTTGTCACACCTCCCTGATCCGGATGCCGTGTCTGTAGAGCATCAGCTTCCGCTTTATGATGTAATCCTTTGTCCGGAATCCTTTTGTGTCCTCTACGACCGTATCTCCGTTGGTATCTATATAAACGAAATCAGCGATATAACTACATGCATGTTCCACGCAAAACTTCTTCATCTTCACAAATCCATTCTTCAATGTGACCGGTCGCAGTTCATATTGCGATGGAATCAGTTCATATTTGACCTGCATCTGCAGATTGCTAATCTCGCCAGTCTGTTCAAGCAAATGAAGCTCCCGGTACCGCCACGCTTCCTTCTTGGAATCAAATGTAATACCGTCAACTACCACTTTCCTGCTTCTGTATTTGCTCATGTAACTCCTTTCCCTCTACCGCCATAAATGCGGTAGAGAATGACTTACAATAAAACAAAGAATACTGTGATATATCTTTGTACAATAACCTTATCCAAACAATGCGGCAGCGGCACTGTTGTTCACCTGCTCCGGCGTCGGCATTTCCGCTTCATCCACCTGTGCACGTTCTTCCTGCTGTGAAGCTGTTGCCGGATCCGCAGGTGTTTCCATCGGTTGTGAAGGTTCTGCAGCATCTAACTCTGCAACCGGTTGCTCATTATCCACATACACTTTGGAACCATCTTCTTTGATGTATGCCATGTCGGATTCAAATGCTGACTGCATCTCGATAGACATGATTCCCCACTTGCTGATCAACTGACGGAGCATGGTCTTGTATGCCATTGCGTCGAAGTTCTTATACCAGAAGCTTGAATACATCCACGAATCACGCTGATCGTAATTACCGGCAACATAATCTGCATAAGACACCTTATGCTTCACGCCGTATCTCGTATTGATTGCCGTCATATCTTTGCTGAATGCCTGCGAATATCTGTCAGCATGTGCAAGCATCTGATTTTTGCTCCAGTACATTGACTTTCGAAATCCATTGACAAGTTCAAACATCGCATAATATCCAACCGTCTCCGCTTTCTCTCGTGCATCCCAGTCATTGATCATAAGCTGAATATTTATTTCCTCATTCATCGGATCAAAGCTGATAAACTCTCCTTCCTTGATAGCCAGCACAGTAAGCTTCTTATACTGACCTGATCGGATTGCAAGCTGAATATATCCTTTGTATCCCATCTGGAACTGTGCAACCTTTGTACCGGCTTTGTTGTCGCTATACGGCACAAGGTAATAATGACCGAGTTGTGGTGATGGGGAAAGCTTCAAGCTCTCTCCCAACAGCGCACCAGACAGGATCGATGGCTTCGTACATTCTGCAAGAGCAGGATTCACGCTGACTGCAGATACTACTCCGGAGATAAAGCGCTGCACATTTCCCTTACCAAGTGCCTGCTCAATATTCGCTTTGATATCCATACGATTCAAGAACCCTGTCATTGTCGTGTCCTGAATCTGATTCTGCTTACTCTTAACCAAACTATTCTGTACCATCTTATTTGTCTCCCTTCTTTACAATCGCATCTACAGCAATATCCGAAAGCATTCTGGTTAACTGGTCTAAGATCTGTTCAAATCCGCCCTTCTTGTCTGATTCCATCTCTCTCTTATCTTTCTTCATAAGTTCATCACAAGTGGCATCCGCTAATGTAAGAATCTTTTTGTATTTTTCATCTGCATCCTTCTTGTCATAACTTACACGAAGGTTATGCTTAAAACTACCAAGGATTGATGCAATTTCAACCGCACATATACCTTCATTTCCACTAATTATTGCTGTCCCATTTTCTGCTTTTACCATCTTCATATCCTCCTAAATTGCTCTAAACTCTATATTTCTGCTCTGGAAGAATTCTTTCAGGGCAAGTGCATCTTCGGTTGTAAGAAGTGCTGCAAACCGAATCCACTCTTTTGACGGTTCCAGTTCCTGCTGTGCCGGAGCTTCCTGTGGAACAAGATCCATAACCATCTGTTCCGCCGGCTGTTCCAACTGCTGCGATGCCTGCTCCTGTGCAATCTGCTTCGCACGTGCTTCCTCGGCTTCTCTTCTCGCCTTTTCCTCTGCTTCGTACTGCGCTTTCTTCTTGGCGATTTCGGACATATGCTGCGCCTTCTCGATTGCCTTTGGCAGATCCAGCGTCTCTTTGTACAGTTCCAACGCTTCAAAGCCAAACTCCGGGAGCTTGTTGAGTGTGAATACCGCTGTGCTAATCTCGTTTAATCTGGCACGCATCTTCTCTTCGATAGACTTCATCGATACGGATGCATTCAACCACTTCTCATCCCAGATCATCGGGAGCTGCACAAACGATTGAAAACCAATCGTCTCAAAGAGTGCTTCAATCTCCTTGCGCTTCTCTTCCTTCTTGATCTGTTCGAATTCTTTGATCTGTTTATCAATAGACCGCACTGATTCATTCACTATCTCTACAAGATCCTTAATCTTCCATTCAAACTCTTCATATGACTTTAAGCACTCTTTCTTAATCTTGATACGTTCATCGGTCAACACTTTAATCCACTTATTTAATTCTGCTCTTTTTTTCTTAGCATCGTCGATCTGATCATCTGTATACACAAGGTTCTTATACATCTCTGTACTACTTGTGATCTCTGCTTTCAATTCTTCATAGTTAAACTGAATTACCTCCGGAAATGTTACCGGTTCTACTCTTAACTCCATTCATATCCTCCTAACTTAATACCAGCTCATATTGAGCATCCTTACCTACCGAGAGCAGGGACTTGATACGTTCGCTCTCCCGCTGATCCTTCAACTTCTGCTCTGTGCATTCCTCACATCGCTCCTGTGGATCCAGATGTGCACCACAGGTCGGACAGATATATCCATACATGAGACATCCTCCTATATCTCCGGCAGTTTCACATGTGGGGCTTTCATATCTTCCACGCATGTCCAGAACTTCCGCTCTTCGTCCGCCAGGTAAGCAATCTCTTCTTCTTTCTCATTTCTGTATACCGTTTCATAGATTGTTTGCTTTGTAACATAACCATCAAATACGGATTTTAATTGTGCTGCGATAACGACATAATCAAATTCCGTAACCATCAGGTAATGCAGCACTTGAACATAATAATTTTCAGGTATGTAATGATCTTTCCAGTTTCTTCTCTGTGAGGAATTAAGAATATTAGTTGTCTTTATCTCTAAAATTCCTTTTTTCCCATCTGGATCTTCAAACCATCCATCAAGACTTGCATGTGCAAATGGATATTTGTCATTTGTCCACATATTGTTTTCTTCGTAGAAAACTTTTTTTTCCGGAAAATCCAAACTAAACAAAGCTCTTAGATGTGGTTCTGCCTGTATGCCATACTTCACATACGGCTTGTCTGAGATATCCTCCGGCATCAGATGAAATGCCTTGTCCTTCCAGAGTTCCACATTCGTCTTGTATGGATTCTTGCCGAGTATTGCAGATGCATCTGATCCGCCGATCTTCGTTCTGTGCTTCAACCAATCTTCACGATTTGGAAGCACCTGCATCGTAACCATTGATTCACGCTCCCTTCCGTGTTATACTTATTATTGAGTTATTTGTTATTTGCACCTGCGGGATGGCCGTCCCAAGGGTGCTTTTTTTGTAGATCTTGATTGCATGGTCCATATCATCATCGTTGGCATATTCGATCAGCTCCTTATAGACCACCGCTGCAATCATCATCCAAAATCCATAGACCATACCAATCCATAACAGCACCGCACCTTCGACCATGGCGAACGTTGCCAGCCGGTAGGACCATATAATCATGTCATTGCTCATCCTCTTTCTTCCTCTCTGCTTGTCATTACTGATTTTCCGTGGCAAGTGTGCCCCATGCGATCTGCTCCGCAATACGCTTCGGGTTGTACGGCGGCACTCTGCGTCCAGCTTTTAAGTCCTTTCTATATTTCAAGAAATCAATAAACGCCAGATAATTCACATATGTCACGCCGCAGCCATCCAGTATTGTATGTGCGCCGTATCTGCCCTTCTGAACGTACTGATCAATCTCTGCGATTCGACTTGTGACCGTCCGGGCAGATACGTTCATCAACCTTTGGATCTGTGCCTTCGACATATACGGTGATGCGCTGATGTACTTAATTGATGTTATCTCCATCTGCTAAAACCTCCTTGTATATTTAGTAAAACGATGGATTGCAGAAAAAAAACGATAAATCAAATACTTTTTTTATTTTTTCTGCAATTTCATCTTTTGTCCGTTATATGCTATCCGCTTGACTATTCTTTTCACTGCTTCTATACTCCCTTTACAGGCTCCCGCCAGAGCCCAGTACATATGAAAGAAGGTGAAATCATGTCAAATGATATTGTCAAAGATGCTTTAACCAAATTGGAAGACATTGCACTGGCTTACACGGTCAAAACATCTTCTGCAACCACTCCGGAGCAGTTCCTTGATGATTACGTGAAGAATAAGGAATCTTTCAACACAATCAAGAAACAGCACGCTGGAGAATGGATGCTCTAAAAATCAAATCTGGCAATCACAGATAAAACATCTTTTGCCACATCAAGCAGGTATAGAGCATGTTTCACAGAATATTTTTTTGCTCCCAGAGCTTTCAAAATATCTCTGATAACAAGCTCTTCGCCTTCTTGGGTTTCCTGCAAATTGTCTGTCGCATCCATGAAGTAATAAACCATCTCTTCATCTGTAAGGATTTCCTTCGCTTCCGCAAATGTTTTTACATCTTTCAGCTTCTCGACAATTACCTCATATTTTGATTTTCCTTCCATGCTTCTCCTTTCCATCAAAGTTTGGTATTTGATGAATGCAATGCCTTTTCGCTGTATCTCTGTATTGTCTGTTCATCGGGAACAGCATCAATATCTTTCAGATACAGCGTAAGGGCTTTTGTTGATTTCTTATATGCGGCTGCTCTTACAAACTGACTGATAGCAACCACAATCAGAATTACACATACTAACTTGCTCATGCTTCTCCTTTCTATCAAATTAAATTTGTGATACACTATTCCCAAAAAAGGATGGTGTGTCACATGGTTTACGATTTTGAAAAAATAACTTTAAGTATGAAGGAAAAATATAAGCTTTTTGTTACCCGCATGAGAAAGAAATCCAAAGCTGAATATTTTGGTGATTCCGAATATTACCTTTCTGATATAAAATTTATCCGCCAAAACAGTTCTGGAAAAACAGACATTATTGGTTCATCCATACCAGATGGAACGTACTCTGTCACAAGCAATTATCTTCGCTACCTAACATATCGCAGGGAAATATTTTTCTCACGAGTGCTTACTTCCGTTATCACACCTATAGTTGTTTCAATCGTTACGTCCATATTGACAGTAATAATCCTAAGCAAACTAGGCTTAAAATAAGAATTACTGTTCTATATTTGCGTTCCCTTTTATACAGGTACTCATAGAAAAGAATCTCTTCATCTGTTACATGATGAAATTCTTGAAACCCTTTGTTATCTTCAAGGAATTTTTCTCTTCTAACGTCTTCTCTAATTGATTTCAATTCCTTTTCAGATTCAACAAAGTTTTTTATAAATCTCAATCCCTTCTCCTTTCTATCACTTTAAGTGGATTTTGTTGGCAAAAAAATATAATCTAACGGCATATTATATAATCTCGATAATGTATCAAGAATTGCAAATGATGGTGTAACTGCACCCTTTTCCCAGTTGATTACTGTTTTTTTGCTTACTTTAAGTCTTTTGGCGACATCTTCCTGAGTTAATTTTGCATTTACTCTTGCCGCTGCCAAGCTTATCTTAACATTCTGCAATCGTTATCATCTCCTTTCGCATATCATAATACCATCACTTTAAGTGGATGTCAACACTGAAAGTGAATTTTTTTCATTTTTAGTTGCTATAAGTCCACTTATGGTGTATAATCTCTTTTGTAGGGAGGTGGTAACATGCCATATGAAGAATTCAATAAATTGTTTGCGAAAAATCTAAGATATTATCTTAATAAGTATAATATGACACAAGCAGAGCTCGCAAAACGTCTGAACGTAGGAACTACATCTGTATATAATTGGTGTAATGGCATCAAATCTCCAAGAATGGATAAAGTGGATGCAATGTGTGAATTATTCAACTGTAAACGCTCAAATTTGATGGAAGATAAAGATCAAGTTGAGGAAACACATTACTACGAGAATCCAAAGACAGCAAAAATAGCACAGGAGATCTTCGAGAACAAAGAGCTCTCACTTCTCTTTGATGCTGCACGTGATGCTTCTCCGGAAGACATCCAAACAGTACATACAATGCTACTTGCATTAAAAAAGAAAGAAAAAGGCGAATAAGTCCGTATTATTGTATCTGCGATATGATATGCTCTTAGTCGCAGGGGGTGATATTACGAACGAAGTATTTGTACACTTAATTGATTTTAAGGGAGCAAACGCAAAAGAAACCGTCACTTCGAACGAAGATGGCAGTTTCTCAATCTTTATCAATTCAAGACTCAATCAGGAACAGCAGACAGACGCTTACTTACATGCTCTGTCCCACATCACCAGGTTGGACTTCGAGAATAGAGATGCTTGCGTTGACCATTTAGAATATTATGCACATAATTGCTCACCAAGGCATTTATGATATTTACAATTTTAAGGAGGAAGAAAATATGTTTTGTCCAAAATGTGGAAGTCCAAACGTTAACGTCCAGATGATACAGACGGAGGGAAAAACGAAGAAAAAAGGGAATGGCGTTGGTGGTCATGTAAACAATGCCGCAAGAGGTATTACAGCTGTTTGTACGCTCGGATTATCTAACCTTGTATGGAAGAAATCAAAGGGCGGTGAGAAAACGACATTCAAGAATGAATCCGTATGCGTTTGTCAGAATTGCGGCAACTCTTGGAAAGCATCATAATTACATAAATAAAAATCCCCCAGGTGCTGGAAACACCTGAGGGTGTCACCCATAAACTGAAGGCTTATGTGCAACAAATTCGCAACTTGTATTATACCATAAGCCTTCACATTTTCATAGGCTTATTTTTTTATGCCTATTTTTTCAAAGGAGGTTTTATTATGTGGTGTAATATTCAAAAAAATGGTACTGCAGTTTACCGGGAGCGTTATAAAGATCCTCTGACTGGGAAACTGGAGATAGTCTCAGTTTCAAAACCCAAAGACACACCCCAAAATAAAAATAAAGCACAACGAGAACTTGCCGCAAAGATTGAAGCTGCAATCCAAGAACTCCAATGTAATGATAAAACAGTGACTCTTGCCCAGCTTCAAAAAGAGTATCTGAAAGCCCAAAGAATCATATACAAAGATAGTACAGTCGATCGAAATGAAAGTGTCACTTCATCTGTCATAAAAATACTGAATCAAGATGCAATTGTCAACAACCTGACAGCACAGTATGTTAAATCAAAATTGCTTGAATCCAAAAGTAAAATTAAAACAGTGAACTCGTATATAACACGGTTCAAAGCAATGTTAAATTGGGGATACGAAAACGATTACCATGATAATTGGAAATTGATTACAAAACTCAAACAATTTGATGATTCTTCCGATGATGACGATGAAGAAATTACAACAAAATATTTGGAACCAGACGAAGCACAAAAACTGCTTAACTATATCAAAGACGGCAAGAGTTGGCACTGGTATTATACAACATCAATTCTCATACTCACAGGTCTGCGATTTGGTGAATTATCAGCACTGGAAATATCTGATATTGATCTGGACAATTTAACAATCCGAATCTCTAAAACATATGATTCGAACCATGACAATGTAACTACGCCAAAGACAGACAATTCAAAAAGAACAATCCACATTCAGCCGGCACTTTTAGTAGAATTAAAAAAATGTATGCTATGGCGTAGAGAAATGATGTTGGCAAATAATTTCAGATCCAATATTCTGATTCCAAACACCCAAAATGGAGATCATATGAAAATAGCTAGTTATGAAAAATATCTCAGAGAAACAACGGAACCCCTTCTTGATCGACGTGTGACACCTCATATGCTCAGACATACACACGCTTCACTTCTTGCTGCAAACGGAATGACAATTGATGAAATTGCTCGTCGACTTGGACATGGAAAAAGTGAGATAACTCGAAGAATCTATATCCATGTTACTAAAAAAGTAACCCAAAATGATAATCTAAAATTAGACAAAATAAATCTGTTCTCATAATTTGTGCGCAGTAAGTGCGCAGTAACGCAATTTTCAACCATAAAAAACGGCGGAAACCCCTTGATTCTACGTGGTTTCCGCCAAATAAAAAAGATGCCCAGAGCCGGAATCGAACCAGCGACACGAGGATTTTCAGTCCTCTGCTCTACCAACTGAGCTATCTGGGCATGTATCTTATGTAATTAGTAGCGGGGACAGGATTTGAACCTATGACCTTCGGGTTATGAGCCCGACGAGCTTCCAGACTGCTCCATCCCGCGCTATTTATTTGCAAAAGCTATTATAGTCCTTCCTTCTGCAAATGTCAAATTTCTATGTCCCTGCCTTACATAATATACAGTTACAAGCACTTTTATTCCTGATTTTTGAAGAATTGTATCTTCATCATCTGAAGTCCTGTACAGTCCTCGTCAACCCAGAAAAAGTGTAGCACACTATTTATGGAAAGTCTACACCCGTCCTGCCAAAAAGATACTTGCCGCAATTCCTGCCAGCGTAGCAAACAATGCCCCCGGAAGCGTAAAGCCGGTCTTTCGTACTTTTACCGACATAAAATAAATTGACATGGTATAAAAAATGGTCTCGGTGCAGCTTAACATGACAGAGGCCGCCATTCCCACGAAGGAATCACACCCGGCTTCCTTGTATAAATCCACCAGCAGTCCGGTTGCCGCCGAGGAGGAAAACATTTTGACAATGGCAATGGGGATAAGCTCGGAAGGGATTCCGATATGTTTCGTCCAGCCCATGCAGGTAGTAGAAATGAAGTCCAACAGCCCGGAAGCTCTTAGGATCCCGACTGCTACCATAAGCCCCACCAGCGTTGGCAGGATTCCAACTACTGTCTGTATGCCTTCTTTTGCGCCCTTTAAAAAATCGTCATATACATTTTTCTTCATCAGAATGCCGAATCCTACGATGTAAAAGACCAGTATCGGAATCAGGGCATCTGACAGGAACATAAGAAAGCGCATCCTCATTCTCCTGCTAAGAGCTTCTTTTTCATTCTATGCAGACAGGAGAACTATCATGCCTCTTTTTACTGCTTCCGCAGGCGCAGCCCCACGCCCTTGCGGGTTTCGATGTAATCCCTGCCGCTTAATTCCCGCAGTTTCCGTCGTAAGTTGCTGGCATGGACTTTGATGGAATTTTCCACACAGTCCGGTGTATCTTCTGCAATTTCGTCTAACAGCGTGGTCTTTGTCACTGTCCGTCCGTTCCGCTGTATCAGGCATTTTAAAATAGCAGCTTCTGTTCTGGTAAGCTTCGTAGTCTGCCCGCCAATGGTCGCCAGCCGCTTCTCGATATCCAGCTTTATCTCTTCGTAATAGAAAAATCTTACTTTCTCTTTTTCTGCCGGAATCTTACTCAGACGTACTTCCACCCGGATGCGGAATTCCTGTATATCAAAGGGCTTTCTGATATAATCGTCTGCCCGTTCTATGCATTTTTTACACCGTTCAAAAACAGAGCCGGTTTTCTCCGGCCGAATCAATAGCAGCGGCTTTGCCTGCACCAGGGCGAGGAAGGTATTCTCCCATATTGCTGCTACATCCTCTTTTCCGGCAAATTCCTTCTGCTCAAGGTCTAATACCACCATATCCACAATAACCTGCTGAAATAACTCCCCGGCATCTGTGAGGGAATCCGCCCGCACTGTAAAATAGCCTTTTTCGTCCAGTACCTGCTCCATGGCATCCCCCAATGCTTTATCCTGTTCGATGATTCCTATGGTATACATTAATCCGTTCTCCTTCGACTTACAATCCGGCAGAAAATGACTGCCGTTGCTGTGCTGATAATGGTCGCTGCAAGTCCCGGTCCCACCACCGCAGCCGGATGCACCGAGCCGTACTGACTGCGGTACGCCACAATGTTCATGGGAATCAGTTGCAGAGACGATATATTGATAATCAAAAAGGTACACATTTCCTTTGTGGCATTTCCGGAATACTTCTGTATGTTTTTTCCGGCTGCCTTAAGTCTGGCAATATGTAACTCCTGTAATTGCTGCATTGCCTTTAAGCCTGCCGGCGTTGCCGCCCAGCCAAGCCCTAGCATATTGGCTATCATGTTGACTGCTATGTAATGATTGACAGGATGGTCATCGGGTATATCCGGGAAGAGAAATGTCAGCACCGGCCGCATTTTCTTTACTGCCGCTTTTACAATGCCGCTGCATTCCGCAATTTTCATCATTCCCATCCAGAACGCCATGACTCCTGTCATCGTAATGGCTAATGCCACTGCTTCTTTGGCAGAGTTTACTGCTGCCTCCGTCACTTCCGGCAGTGTTCCGTTGATTGCACCGTAGAGCACTCCCGCAAGAATCATAAATCCCCACAGATAATTCATTTCGAACCTCTTTTGCTTTCCCGTTACTCTACTATATGCAGTTTTCCCGGAAGGAACTACTTTCTCTGGTGATTATAGCACACCCTCTTCTGCCATATCACGTTCTTTTGTCATATCGATACGATTTTTTTCATATTCTTTGTTGAACACTCTTCATCCGAGGCCGTCTATGCTGCACAAATATATTTCTCCTTTTCTGATAACCATTTGCTTTGCTTTATCCTTATTTCTTCTAAGCGGGTGCAGCAAAGACCAGTCGGCTTCTGATTCCGGTTATATTGCGCCGGATTCCATTTCCTTTGAGGAATATACCAGTCTTTTATTTCAAAGCGAAGTAACCTCCGATACCCTGACCCTTCACTATACCTTAAGCCAGCCGGAAGTCTATGGCATTACCGATTATAAAATTGCTCTGCCGGATTATTCTGCCGATGCCAGAAAGCAATCTGCCTTAAATATCGAAAATATCTCCTGTGGGTTACAGTCCTATGACTATGAGGTGCTGACCACCGAGCAGAAGCTGACCTATGATATTTTAAATGACTATGTCTCTTCTAACCGCAGTCAGTCGGACTATACCTATTACCCGGAAATCCTGCGTCCTTCCACCGGATTTCCTGCCCAGCTTCCGGTTCTGCTATCAGAATACCATTTCTATGACCGTAAAGATGTGGAGGATTATCTGACTCTGCTTTCACTGATCCCATCCTGCTTTGATTCTGTCTTAGATTATGAAACGAATAAAATCAATGAGGGACTTTTTCTTTCGGATACCCAGGCGGATACGCTGATTGCAGACTTAAATACCTTCTGTGATAACAGTTCCGAGCATTATCTGATTACTACTTTTCGTAATAAAGTAGCGGAACTTCCTGATTTAACAGCAGAGGAACAGGCTTCCTACTGTATCGAAAATGAAGGTGCTTTTAGGGAATATATTCTGCCAGCCTATGAAGCTTTGCGGGATTTTCTGGTGGAGCACAAGGGCAGTGGCAGTAACTCCGCCGGACTTTGTTATTTTCCGGATGGCTCAGACTATTATGCTGCTTTGGTTTATGATGCCACCGGCTCTTCCCATTCCATAGATGAACTTTTAGAAATGACGGAAAAGCAACGGAAATCCGACCTTCTTGCCATCAACGGGATTGCTGCCAGTCATCCCGGTATCTCTCTTACCACCGATGATTTTCCAATGAAGAATGCCACCCCGGAGGAGATGCTTACCTGTCTTTCTTCCGCTATTACAAAGGATTTCCTGCCGCCGGTCTCTACGGATTTTTCCGTCCGCTCCGTGGACTCTTGTATGCAGGATTCCATGGCTCCCGCCTTTTATCTGACGGCCCCTATCGATAACATTTCCCATAATGTCATCTATATCAATCCCCGCAGCCACTACGAAGGCTTCGAGCTTTTCACCACACTGGCGCACGAAGGATTCCCTGGACATCTCTATCAGACTACCACTACGTCTGCCTCCGGCTGTGCACCCATCCGGAGTATTCTCAACTATCCCGGCTATGTAGAGGGCTGGGCAACTTATGTGGAAATGCTCTCTTACTCTTATGCCGGTCTGACGGAGGAAAAGGCTTCGCTCCTTATGCACAACCAGTCCGCTCTTTTGAGCCTCTATGCCACCGCAGATTTATCCATTCATGGAAAAGGCTGGACGCTCAGCGACCTTAAGGACTTCTTAAGTGATTATGGCATCGACAATAAAGAAGCCGCCTCCGAAATCTACGACTATATCGTAGCGGAGCCGGCTCATTATCTCAAATATTATATTGGCTGCCTGGAATTTCTTCAGCTGAAGGACTACGCCAAAGAAACCTTCGGGGATTCCTATTCCGATAAACAGTTTCACCAGGCAGTGTTGTCCATCGGTCCTGCACCTTTTGATATTGTAAAAAAATATTTAAAGGACTACTACCGGCAGACTATTTAACTTCTACTTTAACAGTGCCTGATATACATCACGTTTACTGATGCCACGATCCTTTGCCACCTGCTTCATGGCTTCCTTCCGTTCCATGCCGGAAGCCTCATAATGTGCCATATGTTCCTCGACGGAAAGGCTCTCCCAGGCTTCTCTGGCTTCCCGTTCCTTTGTCTCAAATGTCTTTCCTGAAATGATTAAAACGTATTCTCCTTTTGGTTCGTTGTTCTCATAAAGCCTTATGACATCTTCAAATGTCGTTTTTGTCGCGTTCTCATATCGCTTGGTCAGCTCCTTGCAGACCGTTAATTCACGGTTTCCAAGAACTTCATAAAGCTCCTTTAAGGTCTTGAGAAGGTGGTGTGGAGCTTCGTATACTATCATGGTTCGGCTCTCCTGAGCCAGCTCCTCCAAGACTCTGGCACGTTCTTTTTTATCCCTCGGAAGAAATGCCTCGAAAGCAAATCGTCTGGTTGGAAGTCCCGATATGGTCAGTGCGGTAATGCAGGCTGCCGGTCCCGGAAGGGAAGTTACTTCGATGCCATTCTCATAACAGATTCGAACCAGTTCTTCTCCCGGATCTGAAATACCCGGTGTTCCGGCATCTGTTATCAGGGCAATATTTTTGCCTTCCTGTAATTTCTCTACCAGCTTGTATGCCTTTTCAATTTTGTTATATTC
>ENA-OZRN01000005-OZRN01000005.1-human-gut-metagenome-genome-assembly--contig:-NODE-5-length-127337-cov-9.446780_pt1 | contig 127337 bp, 136 predicted proteins | sample MGYA00243270_ERZ653947 | MGnify/ENA primary metagenome ERZ653947 (study PRJEB26926, sample SAMN06164695) | human gut metagenome | biome: ENVO:00009003; feature: ENVO:2100002; material: ENVO:00002003...
AAAGTCGGCCTTCTGGGGGTAGACGCGGTCGTTGATGCTGTTGTCCACCTCGACGGTGAGCTGGTTATCCTTTGCCAGCAGGTCGGAGACATGGACACGGAAGGTGGAGTAGCCGCCGTCGTGGGTGCAGATGTTCCTGCCGTTCAGCAGAACTTTGGCGCTGGAATTGACGCCCTCGAACTGCAGCCAGACTTCCTGCGAAGCTGCGTCGAACGCCGGAGCGGCAAAGGTGGTGCTGTAGGTGCAGGTGCCGCGCCAGTAATCGTTGCCGCCGTCCTGGCCGTCTTTTGCGTTCCACGTGTGGGGCAGCTCCACCAGAGTGGTCTTGCCGTCCGGCCCGGTGAACTGCCAGTCCTGCATGAGCTTGGCGATGCTTCGCATTCGTTTTCCTCCCGTGTATCTGTAGCGTTTTCTCTGTTGTGCGGTCGTTTTTCTGTCTTTCGCTATTATTTTATCAAAGACTTTTTCTTTCGCAAGACCGTTGCGATAATCGGTCGAATGGTGTGGATATTCGGTTTTGCTCTCACAAATCGAAGCTGATATATTTGTGCATCTCTTACAAACAGTTGGATACAACGAGAGCTAAATGAAAGCTTGCAGGACAACAAAAAAGCCTCTCCCTTTGGGAGAGGTGGCAATGCGAAGCATTGACGGAGAGGGCAAGGACGCTAAACAGGAGCGAATTTATGCAGCAATATCTGGAAGCAGGCAAGGTCGTCACCACCCACGGCGTGCGCGGCGAAATGAAGCTGGAGCTGTGGTGCGACGGCGTGGATTTCCTCAAAAAGACGGGCCGCCTCTATGCCTCGGCAAAGGGCGGCAAGTGCTATAACATCACCTCTATCCGCCCGCAGGGGCAGATGGCGCTGCTCCAGCTGGAGGGCGTGAACGACATGGATGCCGCCCGCGCCCTGCGGGGGCAGGTGTTCTACTTCGACCGCAATGACGCCACCCTGCCGGAGGGCCGGTGGTATGTGGCCGACCTCATCGGCTGCGAGGTGCGGGACGCCGACACCGGCAAGGTGTACGGCGTCGTCACCAGCGTGGACCATCCCGGCGCACAGGACATCTACACGGTCAAAGCCCCCGGCGGAAAAGAATATATGTTCCCCGGCGTGGACGCTTTCCTGAAAGAGCGCAACCCGCCCGAGGGCTATATCCTCGTCACCCCCATCCCGGGCCTGCTGGATGACGACTGTGACAGTGAGCGGGAGGGGGAGTGAGCGATGGGAATGCGCGTGGACATCGTGACCCTTTTCCCCGAAATGTGCCAGCAGGTGCTGGACGCCAGCATCATCGGCCGCGCGGCCAAGCGCGGCTATATCGAGACCCACTGCCATCAGATCCGGGACTACACCCTTAACAAGCAGAAGCAGACCGACGATTACCCCTACGGCGGCGGCTGCGGCATGGTGCTCTACGCCCAGCCCATCGCCGACTGCCTGCGGGCCGTCCAGAAGGAAGTGGCGGAACAGGGGCGTCCTGCCCCGCATATCGTGTTCTTGACGGCGGGTGGTCAGCGCTACACCGAAGAGCACGCCCGCAGACTGGCCGAGTACGACAACCTCACGCTGGTCTGCGGCCACTATGAGGGCATCGATGAGCGGGTCATCGATGCTTTTGCGGACGAAGAGATCTCCATCGGCGACTATATCCTCACCGGCGGCGAGCTGGCCAGCCTCGTGGTGGCCGACAGCGTGCTCCGCCTCAAGCCCGGCGTTCTGGCCGAGCAGAAGGGCTACGAGGAGGAGAGCTACTGGGACGGCCTGCTGGAATATCCCCAGTACACCCGCCCCGAGGTCTGGGAGGGCCGTGCCGTGCCCGACGTCCTGCTGGGCGGCGACCACCAGAAGATCGACGCATGGCGAGGCGAAAAGAGCCGGGAGCGCACCCGTCTGCGCCGCCCGGAGCTGTATGAACAGTGGTGTGAGACCCACCCCATCACCGAGCTGCCCAAGTGGAAACGGGGCGAAAACGTCCGCCTCGTCCGGACGGAGGAACAGTATCAGGCGGCGGCGAAGCTCTTTTGTGAGGGACGCCGCACCATCTGCGCCGGGAACTGGACGGCAGAGTATTGTGCGGGTCTGCGGGAGGAAGCCTTCCTCGCCCAGCTCAAGGCAGAGAAAAAAGAGGGCTGGGCCTGCTATCTCCATACCACGAAGGATGTGCCGGACGGTATGGTGAGCGTAGACCACAAGACGGGCCGCATCGAGCATCTGTTCGTCGCGGCAGACGCCCGGGGAAAGGGCATCGGCCAGAAAATGCTGGACTTTGCCCGTAAAAAGCTGGAAGAGCATGAGCATCCGACCCTGACCGTGCTGGACCAGAACACCCGCGCCATCGCCCTTTACCGCCGGATGGGCTGGAAGCTGACCGGGGAGGCGGCACGGGTCTTTGACCCCGCAGAGGACGGCTTCGTGCAGCGGCGCTGTGAGCTGCTCGTGATGCGCTGGGAGGGCTGAAAAGCCTGTCGGACGCAGTCAGAGGAGCAGGAAGAATGTCATAGTACGGCCTGTGGTCGAAAAAATGTTGAAAACTTTTGTATTGCCTCGCCAACACTGGGGGAATAATTTTGTTGTCTTTGTATAAAAGGTGAAAAATGCCCCCCTCATCCTTGGGAAAACCGCCAAAAATGCGTCCGGGGTCTGTACAACGGTTTCGCTTTGCGCTAAAATAATCACAACGCAACAGGCGCGAAACATAATTACATTCCTTAGAACGATAATAGATAGGAGCGTTTTACTATGTACGTCAAAGAAGTTACCGTTGAAAATCAGGTTGGTCTGCACGCCCGTCCGGCAACCTTCTTTATTCAGAAGGCCAATGAGTTCAAGTCTTCCATCTGGGTCGAGAAGGAAGAGCGCCGCGTGAACGCTAAGAGCCTTCTGGGCGTCCTGTCTCTGGGCATCGTGGGCGGCACCACCATTCGCATCATCGCCGATGGCGCCGACGAGCAGGCTGCTGTCGATGGCCTCATCAAGCTGGTCGAGTCCGGCTTTGCAGAGTAATCCAGTTCCATTCGTGTATGAGCGGCGGGGGTCATCCTTGCCGCTTTTTTGGTATTTGGCGTCAGAACAAAGGGAGGCATTTCCATGAAAAGACTGAGTGAAGAGACCCTGCGCAAGTATGTTGATTTCTGCGATTCCGGTCGTCCTTGGTATTTTGCGCTGGGTGTTTTTGTGACCCTGCTCATCGTGCAGACGGCGCTGTGGTTTGCGGCCGATGAGGACGAGAAGCCCAGGCAGTGGGCCACTCTGCCCGCATGGTTCGGCATCTTCCAGTCCATCGGATGCATCCGCAAGGCCCGCGAGAACCGGAAGCAGAGCGCAGAATGACCAAGGCGGAGCTATACCAAAAGGCGTGTATGCTGCCGCTTTTGCCCGGAGTATATATCATCCGGGACAAAAGCGACACCATCATCTATATCGGAAAAGCCAAGCGCCTGCGCATCCGGGTGAGCCAGTATTTCCGGGAGGGCGTGCCCCACGACAACAAGGTCAGCCAGATGATCGCCCACGCCTACGCCTTTGATGTCATCGTCTGCCAGAGCGAGTTTGAGGCGCTGGTGCTGGAAGCCAGCCAGATCAAGGCCCACACCCCCAAGTACAACATCCTGCTCAAGGACGATAAGGGCTACAGCTATATCAAGGTGACGAAGGACGAGTGGCCCCGCCTCTCGTTCACCCTCCAGAAGGAGGACGACGGCGCGGAGTATATCGGCCCCTACACCTCGAGCTTTGCGGCCCGGCAGATGGCCGAGACGGCGATGGACGCTTTCCTGCTGCCCCGGTGCAACCGGCGGTTCCCGCAGGAGATCGGCCGGGGACGCCCCTGTCTGAACGCCCACATCGGAAAATGCATGGCTGTGTGCAGCGGAAAGATCAGCTGCGAAAACTACAACGAGGCCGTCAAAAGCGCCGTCCACCTCATCCGTTACGGCAAGAAGGACATCCTGAAGCTCCTCAGCGAGCGGATGCAGGAGGCCTCTGACCGGCTGGAATTTGAGACAGCGGCCCTCATCCGCGACCAGATCGCCGCCATCACCAAGGTGACGGCGGGGCAGAAGGTCGTGGTGGACCCCGACGTGGAGATGGACGTGGTGGCGCTGGCGGGCACGCCCGGCAGCGTCTGTGCAGCTGTTCTCCGGTTCCGGGAGGGACGGCTGACGGACAAGAGGGAGTTCCTTTTCCACGATACTGCCGACATCCCGGCGGTGCGGGAGGAGTTCCTGCCCCGGTACTACCTTGACGACGAGCAGATCCCGAAGGTCATCGCCGTGGACGAGCTGCCGCTGGACGCCGACGCCCTGCAGCAGGCCCTCAGCGAAAAGCGGGGCAGCGAGGTGCAGCTTTACGTCCCCCAGCGGGGCGATAAGGCGCATCTGGTCGAGATGGCCCACACCAACGCCGTCGAGCGTCTGGCCCGGGAGAGCGGCCGCTATGCCCGGGAGGAAAAGCTTCTGGACGAGATGGCGCAGGTGCTGGGCCTGCCGAAGCCTCCCCGCACCATCGAGAGCTACGACATTTCCAACTGGGGTGACGGCACCAGCGTCTGCGGCATGGTCACATTCCGGGACGGCAAGCCCTATAAGGCGGGCTACCGGAAGTTCCGGATGAAGACGGTGGCCGGTACGGACGACTACGCCTCGCTGGCCGAGACCGTCTCCCGCCGTGCGGCTGAATACGAAAAATACTCCGGAATGGCCGCAAATGGCGAACCCAGCAGCAACTATTTCGGCCAGAAGCCGGACCTGCTTCTGATGGACGGCGGCAGGGGACAGGTGAGCGCCGCCAAAGCCGCTCTTGCCGGGACCGCGCTGGCGGATGTGCCGCTCTATGGCATGGTGAAGGACGACCACCACCGCACCCGCGCCATCGTGGACAGCGAGGGCCGCGAGATCGCCATCAACATGAACCGGGGGACGTTTACCTTCATCACGGCCATTCAGGACGAGACGCACCGCTTTGCCAATGCGTACCGCAGGCAGCAGATGAACAAAAAGAGCTATTCGTCCACCCTTACCGAGGTGCCGGGCGTCGGCCCCAAGACGGCCAAGGCCCTGATGGCCCAGTTCAAGAGCGTGGGAGCCGTAAAAGAGGCGACTACCGACCAGCTGGAGAACACCCCCGGCGTGGGGCGGCAGATGGCCCAGACCATTTACGAATATTTCCACCCGCAGGGGTGAAGCAAGTGGAAAAGTCCGGCGCAGACCAATCTGTGACCGGGCTTTTTGCAGGGAAGGAGTTTTTATGTACCAGTTCCAATACGACATCCGCCCGGGCCGCTACCGGCACTTCAAGGGCAACGAGTATCAGGTCCTCGGGATGGCCCGCCACAGCGAGACCGAGGAGGAGATGGTGGTCTACCGTCCCCTGTACGGCGAGGGCGGGCTTTGGGTGCGCCCGGCGGCCATGTGGGCCGAGGTGGTGGAGCGGGATGGCAGACGTCAGCCGCGCTTTGCCTATATCGGCGAGTGAGGGCTTGCACTGTCTGCCGAAACGCGATACAATGGGTTTTGCAGGGCAAACAGACCTGCGAGACGGGATCCATAAAATTTTGGCATAGAAAAAGAAAAACTTCGGAGGATAAAAGCTATGGCTTGTACTACCATCCTTGTGGGCAAAAAAGCCTCGTATGACAGCTCCACCATGATCGCCCGGAACGACGATTCCGGCTCCGGCCACTTCACTGCGAAAAAGTTCGTCGTCGTCCAGCCGGAGGAGCATCCGGCTGTCTACAGATCCGTCCTCTCCCATGTGGAGATCCCCCTGCCGGGCAATGCCCTGCGGATGACCGCAATGCCCAACGCCGTGGAGGGCAAGGGCATCTGGGCCGCTTCGGGCGTCAACGCCGCCAACGTGGGCATGACGGCCACCGAGACCATCACCTCCAACCCCCGGGTGCTGGGCGCGGACCCGCTGGTGGTCTACCAGCCCGCGCAGGACGGTCAGCCGGAAGTGCCCGGCGGCATCGGCGAGGAGGACATCGTCTACCTCGTCCTGCCCTACATCCACTCTGCCCGGGAGGGCGTGCTTCGTCTGGGCAGACTGCTGGAGGAGTACGGCACCTATGAGATGAACGGCATCGCCTTTCAGGACGTGGACGAGATCTGGTGGCTCGAGACCATCGGCGGCCACCACTGGATGGCCCGCCGGGTGCCGGACGACGCCTATGTGGTCATGCCGAACCAGCTGGGCATCGACGCCTTCGACCTCGAGGACGCTTTCGGCGCACAGGAAAACTATCTCTGCTCGTCCGACCTGCGGGAGTTCATCCGGGACAATCACCTCGACCTTTCGCTGGACGGCTGCCTGAACCCCCGGGACGCTTTCGGCAGCCACGATGACGCCGACCATGTCTACAACACCCCCCGGGCATGGTTCATGCTTCGCCACCTCAACCCGAATACATGGGTCTGGGACGGCCCTGCCGCCGACTACGGCCCCCGGTCGGACGACCTGCCCTGGTGCATGGTGCCGGAGCGGAAGCTGACCCCGGAGGACGTGAAGTATGTGCTGTCCTCCCACTATCAGGGCACTCCCTTCGACCCCTACGCCAGCTATGGCGACAAGAGCATGAAGGGCGCTTACCGCTCCATCGGCATCAACCGCAACGACTTCATGGCCCTCATCCAGATGCGGCCTGACCTGCCCGAGGACATCCGTGCGGTGGAGTGGATCGCCTACGCCTCCAACGCCTTCAACACCATGGTGCCCTTCTACGCCAACGTGGAGCGTACCCCGGCCTACCTCGCCTGCACCACCGGCGAGGTCTCCACCGACAGCTTCTACTGGGTGAGCCGGATGATCGCCGCCATGGCCGATGCCTCCTATGCCAAGAGCCTCATCCATGTGGAGCGGTACGAGGAGGGCGTCCTTTCCGCCAGCCGTGCCCTGCTGAACCAGTACGACAGAAAGATCTCTGCCGCCGAGGAGGGCCAGCGTGCCGCCCTGCGGGAGGAGGCCAACACCGCCATCGCCGCCGAGCTGAAGAAGCGTGCCGCCGATACGCTGGACAAGGTCCTCTTTGAGCTGAGCAGCGGCATGAAGAACGCCTACGCCCGTTCGGACGCTTGAGAAGCCGTTTTCATAAGCATTGCACACCGTCTGAACGGTCTTTTTGCCCGCATACTGCGTTGCTTTCCCTTGTAATCCACCAAGGATTACTGCGGAAAATCGCCTTGCCTGCGGGGCAAAAACTCTCGTCATCCGGCGCACCCTGCTTACGAAAACAGCTTCTAAAACCGTCAAAATCGGTCAGACAGAGTCATGAAATCGCCATCCGCCCCGGGACAGAACGCTCCGGGGCGGATTTTTTGTGCTCTTTTGCAGGTTGTATCCTACTGTTTGTGCAGAGTGACTGATTTTAGGAGATATATTTTGGCAGATGAATTGACGGAAAGTGATTGATTTTGACGGAGGATTTGCTATAATACAGACAGAAACAGTCAAAACGATTCAAACACAACCAGAATCGTGCAACAGGAGGGATAAAGATGTTGGCAGAAGAGAGGCTGGCCCGCATCATGAAGCTTCTGAGCCAACAGCGCACCGCGACGGTGCAGGAGCTTTGCGAGGCGCTGGATGCCAGCGAATCCACCATCCGCCGCGACCTGAACGAGCTGGACCGGATGGGCAAGGTGAACAAGGTGCACGGCGGCGCGACGCTGCCCGACAGCCAGTTCCTCGCCGACGAGCCGACGATGGCCGCGAAGGAAGCACTGGCCGTCGCCCAGAAAAAGTGCATCGCCAAGGCGGCTGCGGCCCTCATCACCGCAGAGGACTTCGTCTTTCTGGATGCAGGCAGCACCACGCTGGCCCTCGTCCGGGAGCTGAACGGCCCGGCGCTGGATGCCCGGTACGTCACCAACGGCGTGGCCCACGCCCGGACGCTGGCCCAGAAGGGCTGCAAGGTCTTTCTGCTGGGTGGGTTGCTGCGGCCCGAGACAGAGGCCATCATTGGCGCTGCGGCCCTTTACAGCCTGCAGCAGTACAACTTCACGAAGGCCTTTCTGGGAGCCAACGGTGTGGCGCTGGACGCCGGATTCACCACCCCCGACCCCGAAGAGGCGGCGGTCAAGGCCACGGCGGTGCGGCGGGCCAAAGAAGCGTGGTTCCTTGTGGATGACTCCAAGTTCGCCCGCGTCTACCCGGCGGTCATCGCCGAGCTTTCCGGCGGCGCGATCCTGACGAACCATTGTCCGAATCCAAAATACAGACAATTCACTCTGGTAAAGGAGGCAGCAGAATGATCTATACAGTAACATTCAACCCGGCCATCGACTATGTCGTGCGGCTGGATAGGCCGCTGGAGGTGGGCGAGGTGAACCGCGCCAAGGGCGAGGACTGCGTGCTGGGCGGCAAGGGCATCAATGTGTCCGGCGTGCTGGCCGAGCTGGGATGCCGGAGCACGGCGCTGGGCTTCGTGGCCGGTGAGACGGGGGCATGGCTCGAGCGGGGCTTGGCCGCGCAGGGCATCACCACCGACTTCATCCATCTCGCGCAGGGCATGACGCGCATCAACGTCAAGATCAAGGCCGGGCAGGAGACCGAGCTGAACGGTGCAGGCCCCGACATCCCCGAGAGCGCGATGGAGCAGCTGGAAGCCCAGCTCGACCAGCTGGCAGAGGGAGACATCCTCATTCTGGCGGGCAGCATCCCGTCCAGCCTGCCCCAGACCACCTACGAGCGTCTGCTGGCCCGTCTGGAAGGCCACGGCGTCCACACGGTGGTGGACGCCACCCGCGACCTGCTGGTGAACGTATTGCAGTATCACCCCTTCCTCATCAAGCCCAACAACCACGAGCTGGGCGAGATCGTGGGGCGCACCCTCACCACCGACGCCGACATCACCGCTGCTGCCCGCACCTTACAGGAAAAGGGCGCACGGAACGTGCTGGTGAGCATGGCCGGGGATGGCGCGCTCCTGCTGGACGAGAAGGGCGAAGTCCACCGCATCGGCACCCCCAAGGGCAGGGTGGTCAACAGCGTGGGCGCAGGCGACAGCATGGTGGCCGGCTTTGTGGCGGGCTACCTGCGCAGCGGCAGCTATCGGGAGGCTCTCCGGCTGGGCACTGCCTGCGGCAGCGCCACCGCATTCAGCCTCGGGCTGGCAAAGAAGGAAATGATCGACGCCCTGTTGGCGACGATTTAAGAGATAGAAGGAAACAAGGAGAGGAGCACACTATGCGAATCACGGAATTGTTTACGGCACAGTCCATCGCACTGGACGAGGCCCAGCAGGACCGCAGCCAGATCATCGACCGTCTGGTGGAACTGCAGGCGACCCATGGCAATATCAAGGACAAGGAGGCCTACAAAAAGGGCCTCTACGCCCGCGAGGACGAAGGCTCGACCTATGTGGATAACGGCATCACCGTCCCCCACGCCAAGTGCGACTGCGTCACCCGGCCCAGCCTCGCGGCTCTCCGTCTGAGCACCCCGGTGCAGTACAACGCCGAGGACGACGGCAAGACCGACCTGCTGTTCGCCATCGCAGCGCCCCAGAATGGCAGCCTCCACGTCGATATGCTGGCCCGCATGATGCAGATGCTCATGAATGAGGACTTCGTGGAGAAGCTGCGCACCGCCAAGACCCCGGCGGACTTCCTCGCCGCCATCGACGCGCAGGAGGAAGAGCAGTTCGGCGATGAGAGCTTCACCGATCAGGAGGTCAATGTGGGCTACCGGGTGCTGGCTGTCACCGCCTGCGTCAACGGCATCGCCCACACCTACATGGCCGCTGAGGCCCTGAACAAGGCCGGTGCAAAGATGGGCGTGCCCATCAAGGTGGAGACCAACGGCTCCGACGGCGCAAAGAACATCCTGACCAAGGACGAGATCGCCAACTGCGACGGCATCATTTTGGCGGCGGAAAAGAAGATCGAGACGGCCCGCTTCGACGGCAAGCCCGTCCTCTTCACCCGGGTGGATGACGGCATCCACAAGCCCGAGGAGCTTATCCGGAAGATCACCTCCGGCGAAGTCCCCGCTTTCCACGCAGAGGGCGGCGCACAGGCCGCAGAGGACGCCTCGGCCACCGACAGCTTCGGCCGCAGCCTCTACAAGAACCTGATGAACGGCGTCTCCCATATGCTGCCCTTCGTGGTGGGCGGCGGTATCATGATCGCGCTGGCCTTCCTGCTGGACGATTACAGCATCGACCCCGCCAACTTCGGCATGAACACCCCGCTGGCCGCCTTCTTCAAGACGGTGGGCAGCGCAGCCTTCAGCTATATGCTTCCCATTCTGGCGGGCTTCATCGCCATGTCCATTGCCGACCGTCCGGGTCTGGCCGTCGGCTTCGCAGGCGGCGTGCTGGCCATGAACGGCACCAACTTCGCCGGCATCGCTGCCGGTGAGACCACCGGCGTCTCCGGCGGCTTCCTCGCCGCCCTGCTGGCCGGCTTCGTGGCCGGTTATGTGGTGGAGTTCCTCAAGAAGATCACCGAGAAGCTCCCCGCCAGTCTCAACGGCATCCGTCCCATGCTCATCTACCCGCTGGGCGGCATCCTCATCGTGGGCGCGGTCATGTGCGGCATCAACCCCGTCATGGGCATGATCAACACCGCTGTGACCAACGGGCTGAACGCCATGGGCGGCACCTCCAAGGTCCTGCTGGGTGCGATCGTGGCCGGTATGATGAGCATCGACATGGGCGGCCCCTTCAACAAAGCGGCTTACGTCTTCGGCACCGCAGCCCTCGCCTCCGGCAACTATGAGGTCATGGCCGCTGTTATGATGGGCGGCATGGTGCCTCCCATCGCCATCGCCCTCTCCACCACCTTCTGCCCCAAGAAGTGGACGGCCGATGAGCGCCGCAACGGCATCGTGAACTACGTCATGGGCCTCTGCTTCGTCACGGAGGGTGCGATCCCCTACGCCGCTGCCGACCCGCTGCGCGTCCTGCCCAGCTGCGTCATCGGTGCAGCCCTCTCCGGTGCCCTGTCCATGACCTTCGGCTGCGCCCTCCGCGCTCCTCATGGCGGCATCTTCGTCTTCCCGGTGGTGGACCATGCGGTGATGTACTGTGTCGCTCTGGCCATCGGCAGCGTCGTGGGCGCGGTCATCCTGAGCCTGCTCAAGAAAAACCGCACCGAGGAGTAACGAAAAGCCATCCTCTTCCTTTTCAGGTATCGATAGCCAAAGGCCCCCACCCGGCAGCACCGGGTGGGGGCCTTTGGTATGGGAGATGCAGTTGCTCAGGCTCTCCCCTTGGGAGAGCTGGCGCGCAGCGCCTGAGAGGGCAAGGGTGCTGACAAAGGGCACAAAGACGGCGATGGCATCGCTCTTGCAAAGAGTCTGCCCATCGCTATGCAGCGGCTTTTTCATACCGGGCCTGCCCTCTCCGTCTGCTTCGCAGCCACCTCTCCCAAAGGGAGAGGCTTTGGCAGGGAGGCAAAAACCGTAGAAAACACAAAAACCCGCCTGGCAGCGGGTTTTTGTGTATAGAGGGGTGGGAAAGTATATAAAGTGGTGAATCGCATCATTGGACGGCAGCGTGTCGTGCCCGAACACCGGAAGACCGGCGGCACAGCGGAAACTCTGAGGCGTTGCCTTGCAGTATGTATTATACCCGAATTTATTTTCTTGTCAAATGCAAAATTTTGGTTTTGCTTTAATTTAACACTTTACTTTTTGACCAAAACTTTATATAATTAAAGGCGGCAAAACGAAAACTGACTTTTGCGCGGGTTGTGCTATTGCTACAACAATAAAACTTTACTTTCGAAAAATTTTGGATAATGTAACATATTTCAAAAGGAGTACTTTTCCCATGGACGATTTGGACCGCAAGATTCTCGCCCTCCTCGCAAAGAATGCCCGTATGCCGGTGAAGGAGATCGCCGAAAAGGTGGCACTGACCAGCCCCGCCGTCTCCAGCCGCATCCATAAGCTGGAAACAGACGGCATCATCAGCGGCTACACCGTGATGCTCAACCGCCCCGCCGACCGGGTCTATGTGGACGCCCTCATCAGCCTGTCGGTGGCCCCGTCCCAGCGCGACGAGCTGGTGGAGCTGATGCAGAACAGCAAGGAGGTGCTGCAGTGCTACCACGTTACGGGCGCTTACACCTTCCTCATCAAGGTGAGCTGCGGCAGTATGCCCCAGCTGGAGCACCTGATCCTGCAGTTCCAGAAACTGGGAACGACCAGCACCCAGATCATTCTCTCGACGCCTGTGAACCACGGCGACCTTGAGGCCATGATGCTCTGAGTTCACAGAACTGTTACATCTGCGGTGCAATTTTCGCCCGCTGTGGGACGTTTATCGAATAGCAGCGCTGAAACATCAAATACTATCGCTGTGTACCGAAAAATTCCACCCTGCGAACGAAAGGATAAAACTGAATATGAAACGTATCATTGCTTGTCTGATGGCCGGTATCCTGATGCTGGCTCTGGTGGGCTGCGGCACGTCCGGCAGCTCTTCTGCGGCCGCAAAGAAGGACTATACCCAGATCCTCCACGACGCCCGCAGTGACGAGGACAACGAGTATCTGATGATCTTCACCAAGGGAGAAGACGGCAAGTTCACCGCCCAGTACGGCTACAGCGCCGAATACGAGGCTGACCAGCTCTCCGATGAGGTGGCCAACATGATGATGCCCCTGCTGGGCCTCGAGGACGGTATGTACGACGACTTTGCCGCCTCCGTCTCCGGCATGATGGTCAGCGTCTACGGCGTGGCCATCGTCAAGCCCGCAGAGGGCAGGACGCAGGACGTCGTCGATGCGATGGATGCCTACGTCCAGAGCCAGCAGAAGGCGATGGAGCGGTATCTGGAGGACCAGTACGAGATCGCCTGCGCAGCCCGGGTCGTGACCGTCCCCACCGGCGAGGTGGTCATGGTCTGCTGCGAGGACAGCGACACCGTCCTCGAAAATATCAAAAAAGCTCTGGCTGCATAATCCCCCTGTGCACCAAAAAAAGCCCCCGCTTCCGGCTGGAAGCGGGGGCTTTGCGTTATCGGTCGTTACGGATTCTCGATGGCGTTCACGAGCTTGTTTGCGATGTAGGCATGGCCCTTGATGGTGGGATGCACGTCAAGGGTGGTCTCGGTGTTGGGGATGGCCACATAGGTCAGGTCGTAAGTCTTTGCGATCTGCTTCTCAAACTTGTTCAGCTTGCTGAAGTAGCTGCGCCAGCAGGGGATGAGAGGCACGGGGTTGGTGTAGCCGATGAGAATGATCTGCGCGTCCGGGTTCAGCTTGCGGATCTCCTGCACGATGGAGATGAGGGCGGCGGAGGTCTTGGGGTAAGTCTCGTCGCAGATCTTGCTCATGCCGGAGAAGAAGAGGTTCCATGTGGCGTCCGTCTCTGCCTTGGTCAGCTTCATGTCCTTGATGCTGCGGTAGATGGTGGACATGGTGGAACCGGAGCCTTCGCTGCGCAGATCACCGGCCAGAATGGTGGCGGCCAGCTTCTCGCTCTTCCAGTTGGTGGCGTTGCCCAGACCCACGATGCAGGGGACAAAGGCGTCGTTGGAGCCGATCTGGACCGAGATGACGTCGGCCTTGCGGATGTAATCCTGAAACTCCGGGTAGTTGTACTCGCAGCCGGAGGCCATATTCATCTGCGGCATCTTGCCATACTGGATCATATCCGCGAGGTCGGGGGCCGTCAGGGCCGGCAGACCGAGGTTGATGGCGTGGTCACGGTCGAGGCCGAGCGTCTCCGCCACCTTGCCGACGTAGCAGTCGGGGGAGTAGCCTTTGAAGTTGGGGACCATATCGACGCTGTAGCCAGCGCGTGCGCTGTACTGGACATCGGCCAGACCGACGCCGGCGCAGATGCTGTCGCCCAGTGCGACGTAGGTGAGCTGCTTATCCTCTTTTTCTTCAGAGACCGCAGCTTCGGTGGCAGAGGGGTCCGGGTCGGCCTTGGCCGTCTCGGTGGCAGAGGCCTCGGCGTCTGCCGGGGTCTCGGGCTGCAGGGCAGCTTCCGGATTCAGGGTAACGATAACGTGGTCATCGCTGGCGGCAGCGGTATCGGCGGCTGCGTCAGCGCCCTCAGCCAGTGCGGGGACGCTGAACATCGACACCAGCAGCAGGGCGGAGACGGCCAGACTTGCAAAACGCTTGTTCATGGCAGAAAAATCCTTTCGTGAGATCAATAGTCGCGGGGAGAGATGTCGGCCTCGAGCTGACGGTAATCGATCTTGCCCACAGGGGTCATCGGCATCTCAGGGATGAACTTGTAGGCCACGGGCTGGACATATTCGGGCAGCTCCTCGGCGCACATCCGCTCCAGCTCCCGCACCACCTGCTTTTTCTTGGCCGTGGTGTCAGGTTTGAGCACGACGTAGACGAAGGGCAGACGGCCCTGCACATGATCCTTGTCGGCGCAGCCCACCACAGAGCACTGATGGACAGCCGGGTGGCGGCTGATGACGTTTTCGATCATAGAGGGGAAGACCTTGAAGCCGTCGTGGCGGATGATGAGGCGCTTGATGCGGGAGTCGAGGAAGACGAAGCCGTCCTCATCCAGATAGCCGATGTCGCCGGTGTGCACCCAGATGCGGCCATCGGGGTGGCGGCGGAGGATCATGTCCGTCTCGTCGGGCTTGTTGTAGTAGCCCTTCATGGTGGTGGGACCGGAGATGCACAGCTCGCCCCGCTCGCCGATGGGCAGCTCCTTGTCCGTGCCCGGCTCGAAGGCGGCGACGAGGGTGTTGACCATCGGGATGCCGACGCTGCCCAGCTTGTTGTTCGTGCCGGCGGCGACGGTGGCAGCGGAGGCCACCTCGGTCATGCCGTAGCCCTTGGCGATCGGGTAGCGGACGCCATGGGCGGCGAGGAAGTCGTTGACGGTCTGCTCTGCGCCCCGGGCGATGGCGTCGCCGCCGGCGGCGTAGTTGAGGATGAAGGAGAGGTCCTTATCCCGCAGCTTGGGGTCAGCGGCCAGCTGCTGGTAGTGGGCGGGCACGCCGAACATATGCTCGGGCTTGTACTTGAGCACCAGACTGCCCAGCTTGGCCGGGTCGAGGTTGGGGATGATGATGACCGTGAAGCCCAGCACCAGCGGCAGATGGACGCCGCAGGCGTAGCCGTAGGCGATGAAGGGGGGCATGATATTCATGAGCTTCTGGCCCCGGTGGAACAGCTTATCGTAGGCGCGGAACTGCTGCGCGATGGCGTTGAAGCTGTTGTCGGTGAGCATGACGCCCTTGGGAGAGCCGGTGGTGCCGCCGGTGTGGACCACGACACAGGCATGGTCGGGGTCGTAAGGCTCGGCAGCGGTGCTCTGGTTCTTGCCGTTTGCGATGAACTGCTTCCAGCGAATGGCGTTGGAGGCGTACTTGTTCTTGTCGGGGGTGGTCAGCCTATAGCCCACGGCCATCACCGGAGGCAGGGAGTCGGCCGGAGAGAGGACGATGACCTTTTCCACGTTGGTGCGCTTGGCGGCCTGACGGCAGCGCTCGTACACGACGTTCAGGCAGACCAGAAGATGGGAGTCCACCTCCTCGATGTACTCGTGGATGCCCTCGACGCTGTAGCGGGGGTCTACGAGGTTCAGGGTGGCGCCGATCATGTCTGCTGCATAGAACAGGGCGATGACCTCGGGGGTCATGACGCTCACCACCGTTATGATGTCGCCCTTCTGGACGCCGACGCCCCGCAGGGCGGCGGCAGTCTTCTTGACGTTGACGATGAGGTCAGCATAGGTGAACTTCCGGCCGTAGTAATCCAGCGCGGTGTCGTTCAGATGGTTTTTGTTCCGCTGGCAGACATATTCGAATGCCGAGACGGTGGGAAGGGTCTGCTCAATGTACTTCTGGTCGTAATATTTGAGCCAGGGCCGAGCCTGAGATGCGTAAATGGGATCCTGCGTCATCATCAATTCCTCATTCCTTTATGTTTGTAGGCCCCGGAAGGGGCGGGTCTTTTGTTTTGTTCCAATGCCACTCTTGCTATTGTAGTAGAGCAGGGGACAAAAGTCAATAAACAGGGGAAGAACAATGAGGAAAAGGCAAGAAAAAGTTTACAATTCGCGACACCATGCCTCGGCCTCGGCGGCACTGCAGAGCACCCAGTGACGGGGCCGCAGCTCCCGCCACTGGGGAGCCTCGGCGGAGTAGTCGTGGATGGCGGGGTCGTAGACCAGCAGCTTTTTCTGCCGCTCGCGGCGGGGGCTGGGCATCGGGATGGCCGACAGCAGGCTTCGGGTGTAGGGGTGGATGGCGTGCGTCACCAGCTCTTCGGCGTCGGCCAGCTCCACGATGTCGCCCTTGTGGATGACGGCGATGCGGTCGGAGATGTACCGCATGACCGAGAGGTCGTGGGCGATGAAGAGGTAGGTGATGCCGCGCTCTTTTTGCAGGTGGCGCAGCAGGTTGAGCACCTGTGCGCGGATGGACATATCCAGCGCCGAGATCGGCTCGTCGGCGATGATGAACTCCGGCTCCACGATGAGGGCACGGGCGATGCCGATGCGCTGCCGCTGGCCGCCCGAGAACTCGTGGGGGAAGCGGGAGGCGAACTCCGGCAGCAGGCCCACATCCAGCAGCGCCTGCCGGACTTTTTCGTCCCGCTCGGCGGCGGAGAGGTCGGGCCGGACGTTCATCAGGCCCTCGCCCACGATGTAGCTCACCTTGGCGCGCTCGTTCAGGGAAGATTGAGGATCCTGAAAGATCATCTGCATCTCCTTGATGACCTGCCTGTCCAGCGCGTGGGAAATTTTGCCGTTGATCTGCTGGCCTTTGTAGAGCACCTGACCGCCGGAGGTGGGCAGGATGCGCATGATGGCCCGGCCGATGGTGGTCTTGCCCGAACCGGACTCGCCCACCAGACCGAAGGTCTCGCCCTTATAGATGGTAAAGTTTGCGTTCTTGACGGCCTTGTAGGCTTTGCGGCCGGAGCCGTAAGTCACCTCGAGGTCTTTCACCTCGAGCAATACTTCGCGTTCGTCTGCCATGTTACTTGCCCTCCTCTTGCAGCATCCGCACAGCGGCGGGCGGCTCTATCTTGGGTGCGCGGGGGTCGAGCAGCCACGTCTTGGCCCGGTGGGTCGCGCTGACGTCGAAGTAGGGGGGACGCTTGACGAAGTCGATCTTCAGGGCCAGCGGGTTGCGGGGTGCAAAGGCGTCGCCGCGGATCTCCGTAAAGAGGTTCGGGGGCGTGCCCTGAATGTTGAACAGGTCTTCGCCCTTCACGCCCATCTGGGGCATACTGGACAGCAGCGCCCATGTATAGGGGTGGCGGGGGTCGTAGTAGATCTCGTCGGAGGTGCCGATCTCCACGATGTCGCCTGCGTACATGACGGCCACCCGGTCGGCGATGTTGGCCACGACGCCGAGGTCGTGGGTGATGAGGATGATGGTCAGATTGTACTTGACCCGCATCTCCTTCAGCAGCTCGAGGATCTGGGCCTGAATGGTCACGTCCAGAGCCGTCGTCGGCTCGTCGCAGATCAAAATCTGGGGGTTGCAGGCCACGGCGATGGCGATGACGACGCGCTGGCGCATACCGCCCGAAAACTCGTGGGGATACTGTTTGAAGCGGACCTCCGGGTCGGCGATGCCGACATCCCGCAGGTATTCCAGCGTCTTCTCCTTGGCCGCAGCGCCTTTGAGGCCCTGATGCAGCTCCACGGCTTCCATGATCTGGTCGCCGATGGTCTTCAGGGGGTTCAGGCTGGTCATGGGGTCCTGCATGATCATGGCGATCTCATGGCCCCGGACCTTCAGCCAGTCCTTCTCCTTTTTCAGCGCGGAGAGGCGGATGGGCTGGTGGTCGTCGGCCCCGAAGTAGTCGATGGTGCCCGAGGTGATGGAGCCGTTGGAGTCCAGCAGGCCCATGAAGGACTTGGTGAACACGCTCTTGCCCGAGCCGGACTCGCCCACGATGGCGAGGACCTCGCCGTGGTAGACGTCGAGGTCGATGCCGCGGATGGCGTGGAGGATCTTTCCACGCAGATTGAATTTGATGTTGAGATCCCGCACCGAGAGGATCAGTTCGTTCTTTTTCATCCCTGTGCCTCCTTACTGCAGATGGTTCTTCGGGTCGGCTGCGTCGGAGAAGGCGTTGCCGATGAGATAGAACGCGATGGTGACGAAGCTGAGGATGATGGTGGGGTAGAGCAGCTGATAGCGCAGTCCGGCCTGCATCATGACCTTGCGGCCATCGTTGATGAGGTTGCCCAGCGAGGGCGTCTCCACCGAGAGGCCGAGGCCGATGTAGGTGATGAACACCTCACTGCCGATGGCAGCGGGGATGGTCAGGGCCATCCGCAGCATGATGACCGATACGAGGTAGGGCAGCAGGTTGCGCAGCACGATGCGGGCGGTGGGGGTGCCGATGCAGCGGGATGCCACGTTGTAGTCGCGGTCGCGGATGATGAGGATCTGGTTGCGGATGAAGCGCGCCATGGCGATCCAGCCTGTAATGGACATACCGAGGATGAGGGTCTTGACGCTGGGGCTGGCGACGTAAGAGATCAGGATGAGGATGATGGTGGAGGGCACATTGTCACAGATGTTGTACAGCTCGGTGAAGAAGAAGTCCAGCTGGCGGACATAGCCCCAGAGCACGCCCACCGTGATGCCCACGACGGCCTCGATGAGGGCCACGAAGAAGGCGATGGTCAGGCTGGTGCGTGCGCCGGCCCAGATACGTGCCCACAGGTCCTGTCCGATGGCGTTGGAACCCCAGATGAAGCCATCCTCACCGGGGGCAATGTTGCGGTACTGGACGCCGGTGAGGGGGTCCACGGCGCAGAAGTTGGGGTCTGCCTGCCCGGGCAGATAGGGCTGGAGGAATGCGAAGGCCACCACGGCGATGAGGGCGGCGAGGAGGATGACCGCGATGCGGTTCTTGAAGAATGCACGGAAAGTGCTGCCCCAGTAGCTGTAATTGGAGTAGGAGGTGGCCTCGGCCCGCTCCTCGCTGAACCCGGCGGGGGTGAACAGCTCTTCTTCGGGCAGCTCTGCCCATGCGGCGGGGCCGTCCGCCTGCAGTTTGTCCAGCTGTGCTTCCAGCTGGTGCGCTTTTTCATCTTTCATACGGAAAAGCATTATCGGCCACCTTCTTTCTTGCCAAAGCTGATGCGGGGATCGATGAGCACCATGAGCAGGTCGCCCAGAATGAGGCCGATGATGCCCACGCAGGCGTAGAGCAGGACGATGCCCTGCACCATCGTGTTGTCGTGGCGCTGGACGCAGGTGACCAGCAGACCGCCCATGCCGGGGATGCTGTAGAGGCTCTCGATGTAGATGGAGCCGACTACCGTGTTGAGGAAGGCGGAGGGAATGTACTGCACCAGCGGGACCATCGCGTTGCGGAAGATGTGGCGGAGGGCGATGTTGTTCTCGCTGACGCCCTTGGCCCGGGCGAGGCGGACGTAATCCTTGTTGCTCTCGTCCACCATGTACCGGCGCAGCCACATGGCGTAGAACGCCACATTGCCGAGGCTCATGGAGCAGACGGGCAGTACCCAGTACTTCCAGTTGGAGGTGTCGAAGAGCAGGCCCACGCCCAGCGCGGTGGTGCCGTACATCTGGATGTAGAGGTAATACACCGCCGCAGGCACGGCCTGAATGAGCACGATGATGGCCGTGCCCAGTTTGTCGGGCCAGCGGCTCTTGAACCGGCCCATGAACAGGCCCATCGGAATGCCGATGACAAGGCTCAGCAGCATGGCAAAGACGCCCATCTGGATGGAGATGGGCAGCTTCTTGGCAAGGATGCTGGTGACGGAGGCGTTGACCTTATAGATGTGGCTCACGCCGAGGTCGCCGTGGAGGGCATTCACCCAGAAGCGGCCGACCTGCACCGGCAGCGGGTCCAGCAGGCCCATCGACTGCAGGCCGGCCTGAATCTGGGCCTCGGTCATTTTTTCGTAGTTTGCAAAATAGCCTTCCACCGGCATCAGCCGCAAAAGGCAGAATACGAGCGTGACGATGACAAACAGGGTCAGGATCGAGCGCCCGATGCGTTTCGCCAGATATTTGAGCATATCTGTGCGCACCCCTCTCTTTTATTTAATGAATGTCGGATAGGAATAGAATACAACAAAAAACTACTTTTGGAAAGTGATTTGGCAAAGTTTGCTCTAAAAATTCATCTGAGAGCCTTCAGAAATAAAAAGCCCTCCGCTTTCCCGGGGGAAAACGGAGGGCGGCAGAACAGTCAGAAAAGCTTAGCGGGCGTCGCGGTTGGCCTCGTACTCGCTCATGGAGACGTAGTGGTCGAGGACGTGGATGCCCTTCAGGCGCTTGTTGGAGAAGCCGGTGGAAGCATACTGGCCCTCCCAGTAGTTCAGGCGGGTGGCGATGTAGGCCGGGACGCTCATGCCCATGGGGACGACGAGGGCGTTGTTGATGAGGGAAGCCTCGGCGTTGGCGAAGGCATCGTAGCGGGCGTTGATGTCATCGGTGATCTCCACAGCGGCTTCGATGGCCTTCATGTAGTTCATGACGGCGTCAGCGGTGTCGCCGGTGATGAAGCCGTCCTCGACGCCGGTGCGCAGGAAGGCGTAGCGGCTGCCGCGTGCGCCCTCGGCCTGATAGAAGGGGTCAGTCTCGGTCTGGGGGTCGGAGTAGTCTGCGCCCCAGTTGCACAGCAGGAAAGCGAACTTGCCGTTGCGGCGGACGCTGGACAGGAAGCTGTCGGAGGGGCCGGCGGTGATGACGATATTGATGAAGTCAAAGCCGTCGTTCAGCACACCCTCGAGCTGCTGCTTGAGCACCTGACACTGCTTGTCCCAGTCGGAGGAGGAGGGGTTGTAGGGCAGCTGCACCTTGATGGGGAAGGTGACGCCTGCGGCGGTCAGCTCGGGGATGGCGGCGTCGCGGTACTCCTTGGCCTTGGCCTCGTCGAAGAACTCGGTGATGTTGGCGAGGTCGCCGCACTTCAGGTAGTCCACGCCGTCAGCGTTGGCGCAGAAGCTGGGGGGCGTGATGGTGTTCAGCTTGTAGTTGTCGTAGCCCTCGGGTGCCTTGACGGCCAGCGTGACGGAGTTGTTGATGCCGTAGAGGAAGGCCTTGCGGAAGTTGGTGTTGTTGATGGCCTTGGCCCAGTTCTCCGGCTCATACTCGGCGTCCATACCCTCCACGCTCCAGTTGGAGAACTCGTGGGAGAAGGGCATGAAGTTGAACATATAGAAGTAGGTGTAGTTGGTGTTGGGGCGGTCCATGGACACCATATCCTTGGTGGTGTCGTCGGCCAGCCAGCTGTCGAGGATGTCAGAGCCGATGGTGGCCTCGTCGATCTCGCCGCGCTTGATCATCTCGGGGCCGTTGACGCTGGCTTCGGCGTTGTAGATGCGGCTGATGGTGTCGATGAAGACGTTGGCGGCGTCGTAGTTCTCGGGGTTCTTCTTCATGACCCAAGTCTCCAGAGACTCGTAGGCGGCCAGATAGAATGCGCCGCAGCTGTAGGTGGTCTCTGCGCTGGTGGCGAACTGGTCGCCGGTCTCCTCCAGCAGCGGGCCGTAGGCCGGCTCATAGGGCAGGTAGCACAGCAGGCTCAGGAAGCCCGGGAAATCGTAGGTCAGGGTATAGGTCAGGGTGTGCTCGTCCACAGCGGTGACGCCCACGGATTCGAAGTCCACGGGTGCGTAAGTGGCGGGGTCTGCATTGGGGGCGGCGACGGTGACGACGCCGTCGGCATCCACGGTGTAGGTGGTGCCGTCCTCGTCCACGACGCCGGTGTTGGCGTTGTTCAGGTAGACGTGGTAGCTGTAGTAGTCGTCCGCGCCTGCGATGTAGCCGGTGACGAGGCCCACGTTGGAGGCGGCGTAGTCCGGGGTCAGAACGTACTTCAGGGCGTCCACGAAGTCCTGCGCCGTGACGGGGGCGACGACCTCGCCGTTGCAGTCCACCCAGTTCTCATCCCGCAGATGGAACGTCCAAGTCAGGGTGTCGGCATCCCAGTCCCAGCTGGTGGCCAGACCCTCGCGCATGACGCCCTTGTTGTTGTACTCGACCAGAGTGTCCACGCAGTTTGCGCCGACGACCATCTCAAGGTCGGTGCCGGTGGTCAGATAGTTCAGGGTGGCAGGCTGGCTGTCGTACAGGATGGTGTAGCTGGAGCCGGAGGAGGCTGCGCCGGAGGCGCTGCCGGAAGAAGAGCCGCCGCAGCCGGTCAGCAGGCCGGCTGCGCAGGCACCGGCGGCTGCCAGACCGCTGGCCTTCAGGAACTGACGGCGGGAGATGGAAGTGTTCATCATAAATTCCCTCTTTTCTTGTTGTTGCTGTACAGGGACAGCATTCGCGTTGCGCGGTGCCCGCTGTTTCCCGTCAGCGGACAGTTGGGCTGTTTTTTATGAAAAAAGAGCAACGGAAAACCATCCGTTACTCCTTTGTAACAGTCCCGGCCATCAAATAAGTGGTCAAGACTGAGTATAGCATTGATTTGCGGCCGCGTCAATCCTTTTTGGCAAGAGCGGCTGTTTCTGGTGCAGCAACAGTTGTCTCCGCAACAGCGGCAGGCGCTGCGACGGCCGGGGCAGCGGCCTCTGCGGCAGCTGCATTCTCCGCGGCCAGCTCTGCGGCAGCGGCCTTGGCGGCTTCTTCCGCAGCCTTGCGGGCCTCCCGCTCGGCGATCCGCTCTTTGGCGCGGGCAGCGGCCTCCTCCTGACGCTGCTTGGTGCGGCGCTTGATGCGGCAGACCGAGCAGATGCCCTCGGCGCTGTTCGGCGCGATGGGCTTGCCGCAGTCGGCACAGAGAGTCTTGCTGCATTTGTAGACGCTCACCGGGCCGAGGGTGGTCAGCTGGCGCAGCTTCATGCCGTCGATGCCGCTGTTCGAGCAGGCTGCGACACAGACGCCGCACTCGCTGCACTTCCACGGCGTGACGACCACGCGGGTCTGCCCGTCGGGCAGGTCCTCAAGCTTGAGCGCGCCGGAGCGGCAGGCCTTTTCACACTTGCCGCAGCCGAAGCACTTCTGGGTGAAATTGGGCAGATACCAGCCGTAGCGCAGCGGCGTCTCGGAGGCAGCCTTGAGCTGCTTGGTCCGCTGGTGGAGCAGGAGGCGGAAGTCGGCGGCGCTGTCCTCCTCGCTGCGCAGGCCGGGCAGCATCTGCAGCAGCTTCTTGGTGCCGGCGCGGGAGCCTTCGGTCATGTGGGAGAACATCTCCCGGCGGCTCAGCTCCTGCACATGGTAGGGGGCGTCCTCCTGCTGGTAGGCCAGCGTGACCCGGCTCTCGAAGAGCTGGGGGCCGAGGAACTCCACGAGGCGGGTCAACTCTTTGCGCAGCTGGGCAGCGCAGGCGTCATTCTCACACTCGCCGCAGGGGGTCAGGTCCAGCACGAGCTTCTTGTTCAGGGCGAGATAGGCCAGCGTCTCCCACGAGAAGGCGGCCACGCAGGCGCGGACGGCGGTATTCTTCCGGCTGCTCTTCTCGCAGCCCAGCCAGAGGGTGTCATTGTCGGTGTCGGCCAGCGAGGTGTCCCGCTGCACCTGTTCGGGCGAGGGCACGATGCAGCCCGAGCGGCAGACCGAGACGCAGAGGCCGCAGTCGGTGCAGGGGTCCCAGTCCTTGACGAGGTTGGGGCGGGTGAAGATGGCGTCGCCGTAGGGGCAGATGTCCTTGCAGTCGGTGCAGGGGGTGCGGTGGGGGTGGAGGTTCCAGCACTGACGGCGGACGACCTCGGGATGGGAGGTCTTCATCAGGGCATCCATGGCATAGCGGGTAAACAGACCCATAGCGGTATCACTCCTTTTCGGGGGCATCGGTCACGGTGGTGACCTGAGCGTTATCCAGCAGGAAGCGCTGCACCTTCTTTGCGGCCAGCGCAGCGGCCACAGCGTCCTCGGCCAGTGCCTTGCGGATCTCGGCCTCGGGGGTATCCTGCAGCTGGGAGAGGCGGCGGTACTCCGCGTTGACCTCCTCGGGGTGGACGACGATGCCCTCGGCCTCGGCGATGGCCCGGGCTGCCAGCACGAAGCGGATGCGGCTCTCGGCCTGTGCGCGGTAGTCCTTCTCGAGGGCTTCCGGGGTGGTGTGGCTGTTCTTGCAGTGCTGCTCGAGGGTGATGCCGCTGCGGGAGAGGCGCTCGGTCAGCAGCTTCATCTCGTTCCGGGCCGTGCGGTCAAGGATCTCAGCGGGCAGGGTTACGGTCATGTTGGCACCGGCCATGTCCAGAAGCTGTTTTCCGGCGGCGCGGTCGGCGCCCTCCTCGTGGATCTTCTGCTTCTTGGCGCGGAGGTCGGCCTTCAGCGCGTCGAGGGAGCCGAAGCCCAGACTCTTGGCAAAGGCCTCATCGGGGGCGGGAGTGACCTTCTCGGCCAGAGAGCGGAGGTTGATCTCGAACTGCGCGGTCTTGCCGGACAGCTCGGGCAGGCGGAAATCCTGCGGGTAGGTGAAGTCGAAGCGGAACACCTCACCGGCACAGTGGCCGTAGATGGCCTGCTCGGCGGCGGGCATCAGCTTGCCGTCGCCCAGCACCACCATGACATTCTCCATCCGGCTGTCGGGGATCTCCTTGCCGTCCATGTAGCCGACAAAATCCAGCAGGGCACGGAAGCCGCGCTTGGCCGGGGCGGTGGTGGGGTGGTAGACGGAGTGCATCCGGGTCTGATGCAGTACCTCGATGTCCACGGTCTTGTCGGTGACAGGGCGGACGTGGCGGGTGACGGCGAGGCCCTTGTACTGGCCCAGCTTTACTTCGGGCAGATTCTTTTTCTTCTGTTCCATAGCGGCATACTCCTTATGACGTAAGCAGCCCGGCGTGCGGCGCTGCGAGTCTTATAACAATACGTTGAATTATACACGTTTTCAGTAAAAAGGGCAAGGTCACAGCCCGTGGGCGGTGAGCCACGCTTCGGCCACCTGCGAGAACATCTCGGGATACTGGGCATCCTCTGCGGCAAAGGCGCTCAGGTAATACTCCACCTCTGCGCGGGTGGGGGCGGCGGTGCGCCGCCAGATGGTGAAGGTGGTGCCGTTGCCCATGTCGAAGCTCTGCTCAAAGGTGAAGGCGTCGTCCTTTGCGGCGAGGAAGCGTTCGTTGAGCTTGATGGACATCTCCCCGCTGCCCGCATAGGTCTGGGGGAAGGGGTCGCAGGTGATGACGTACTTCGCCTCGAAGAACTGCATGGGGAAGTTGTGGGTGCCGGGCACCGAGAAGCCGAAGGCCAGCTTGTCGTTGATGGAAGCCTCCGGCAGGCGGCAGTTCTTGAAGTGGTCGGGGTTGTAGAGCATATCGTGGGGAATCATGTAGCTGATCTCGCCCGCGTCGCAGTGGGCGTCGATCCAGTCGGCGATGGCCTGGATCTGGCCGATGTCCTTCCGGTCGTAGATGAGCTTGTCCAGCGAGATGAAATACCGGGTGGCGGGGATCTGGATGGGAAAGTGCTCGATGACGAAGCCCGGCATGGCCAGTGTGGTCAGGGGCGAGCAGCGCACCGACATGGACAGCATCAGCACGAAGGCCCAACAACCCAGTTTGAGGGTGCGATGGCGCTGGATGCCCTCGGCCAGTGCGGCTGCACCCAGCAGGAAGAGGAGAAAATACCCCGGCAGGAAGAGCAGGAATTGATGAGAGCCGGTGTTCTGGACCCGGGTGAAGAGCAGCAGGCTCACGACCAGCTCGCACCCTGCCAGACAGGGCAGAACGGGCAGCTTTCGCTTTGCTGCAAAGACGAGGCCCAGCGCGATAAGGATGAGATTGAACAGGCCCAGCCGTCCGAGGTGGTAGAATGCCTCGAGGGCCAGACCGCCGCCGTTATAGTAGGAATAGCGGCCCGCGTAGTTATAGGTGAGGATGTGGGATACCATGGGCCAGAGCAGGATGACCATGGCGGCGACGGACGCAAGGCCGAAGAGGACAAGGTTCTTCCCCCGGCGGAGGGCGGCGGAGACCGCACCGTCCTTTGCCAGCCGCACACAGCCTGCGACGAGCAGCAGCACATAGGCGAAATAGTAGCCCACCACGAAGTAGAGGAACCACCGGCGGGCGAGGATGATGGCGGCAGTGGCGAGGAAGATAAGGCCGAACCGGGCCGGTTCGAAGGTGTCAAAACGGAAGTCCAGCGTCAGCAGCAGGATGGCGAAGGCGAAGATGAGGCCGAACCAGTCCGGCTGTGCCAGCACGGCGCTCATCCGCAGGAAGGGATAAGCCGCCGTCAGGGTCAGGCCGAAGAGGAAGTAATACATCCGGTTCTTCACGTTCAGGAGCTGGCCGACCTTCACCACGAGGCCAGCCAGAAGCACCAGCAGGGTCGGCAGGATGCAGAACACCTGACTGAAGGAGTAGGCGTCGCCGGTGTGGTCGGTCAGGCAGAAGGGAAACTCGGTGAAGAGGGTGATGAAGTTGGTGTAATCGTCGGCCATCGAGCCGAAGAGATAACGGAGGCCCCCACCGGTGCTCTGGGAAAAAGCGGCCTCGGCGTCATATTGCTTGAGCAGGTAGTTGGCGTAGTCCCAGACGTAGATAAAGCTCCGGCTCGATAACGTCCAGTAGAAATAGACGACGGCCACGGCCCAGATGCCGAAGACGACGGCCCAGTGGAAGAAACCCAGCTGGACGCCCGCCGTGCGGAGGACGCAGACCGCCAGCACGAAGAGGACGAGACAGGCCCAGAGACTGAGCAGCGGAAAAAAGAACGGGCTGGCCGGGACACCGACCCCCAAAAAGAGGAGCGCCACGGCACAGAGGCCGAGGTCCAGCCCTGCCCATTGCAGGGGCGAGAGCCGACGGAGAGCAGCAGATGGCATAGAAAGATGATTCCTTTCGTTCAGCTTGTAAAAAGGGTGAAGCACACAACTTTCCATCTAACAGTATAACGGCTCCGTCAAGGCTTGTCCAGCCGCAGAGGGCGCTGAAACGCAGAATATCCCGCCACATTCTCAGCAGACGGGATATTCTTTACCAAATATTACTTTTTGGAGTTGTGCGCTGCGGCGTCAGCCTTGGCGTTCTGGGTGCGTGCGGCCTTGCGGCGTGCGGCAGCGGCCCGCCGTGCACTGGCCTGTGCGGCCTCGGGGCGGGGCGCTTCGGGGGTGAGCCGGAACATCCGGCCGCCCATGGCAGGCAGGTCCACCGTGAGGGTGTAGTCCCGGCCATAGACGCCGCCGTCGGTGGTGTGGAGGGCCTTGGGCTTCGACTTGTCCGCACCGCCCCAGCAGGGGGCTTCGGTGTTCAACAGCTCTTCTGCCCCGGCGGGAAAGCGCAGGTAGAGGGGAAACTTCTTGTGGGCGGTGTTCTGGGTGTTCATGACGCAGAGGATGGTCTGGCCTGCGCCCTTGCGCAGCCATGCATACATGCCCTCGTCCCGGCTCTCGCTGGCGACCCACTCAAAGCACCGGGGGTCATATTCGCCCGCATAGAGGGCAGGCTGGGTGGCGTAGAGGCGGCTGAGGGAGGCAAAATACTTCTGGAAGGCGTCGTGGAAGGGATACTGGAGCAGGCCCCAGTCCAACTCCCGCTTTTCGTCCCACTCCCGGAAATGGGCGATCTCGTTGCCCATGAAGTTGAGCTTTTTGCCCGGGTGAGCATACATATAAAAATAGAGGGTGCGTAGCTGGGCGCATTTTTCCTCGTAGGTGCCCCAGAGCTTGTCGATGATGGTCTTTTTGCCGTGGACGACTTCGTCGTGGCTCAGGGCCAGCAGGTACAGCTCATTGTAGAAATAGTGCATACTGAAGATGATCTTTCCGTATGCATTGGGCCGCTCGCCGAAGGGGGTGGCAAAGTAGTCCAGCGTGTCGTGCATCCAGCCCATGTCCCACTTGTAGTCGAAGCCGATGCCGTCGTAGCGGGTGGGGGCCGTCACCTTGAGGAAGTTGGTGGAGTCCTCAGCCATGTAGATGCCGGTGGGCCAGCGCTCGTTCAGGCCGTGGTTGAGGTTCCGCAGGAAGGTGACTGCGCCCTCGTTGACGCCCCGGGCGGGGTCGCCCTGCCAGTAGAGGGCGCGGGAGATGGCGTCCATCCGGATGCCGTCGCAATGGTAGACCTCCATCCAGAGGGCGGCGGCGCTGCTGAGGAAGCTGCACACCTCCCGGCGGTAGTAGTTGAAATTGCAGGTGCCCCACTCGCTGTGGCCCACATCGCTGTCGTACTCGTAGAGGTGGGTGCCGTCGAAGTTGGCCAGCGCGTCGGCGTTGGCGGCAAAGTGGACGGGGACGAAGTCCATGATGACGCCGATGCCCATCCGGTGGCAGGCGTTGACGAAGGCGGCGAACTGGGCCGGGGTGCCGTACCGGCTGGTGACGGCGAAGTAGCCGGTGGTCTGGTAGCCCCAGCTGCCGTCGAAGGGGTGCTCGGCCAGCGGCAGCAGCTCCACATGGGTGAAGTGGTGCTCCAGCAGCCACGGGATCAGCTCCCGGGTCAGCTCTTCGTAGTCGTACCAGCCGTCCGAGCCGTCGGGCCGGGTGGAGCCGGGCTTATGTTTCCAGCTGCCGACGTGCAGCTCGTAGATGTTCATGGGCAGGTTGCGGCACTTGTCCCGCCGCTCCATCCACGCGCTGTCGTCAAAGGCGAAATCCAGCTTGGTCAGGCGGCTGGCGTTGGCGGGGCGGACTTCGGAGGCAAAGGCGTAGGGGTCGGCCCGCATAACGACGCTGCCGTCGGCGCCGTGGATGCGGTATTTGTAGAGGTCGCCCTCGCACAGCCCGGCCACAAAGCCGCTCCATACGCCGGTGTCGGCCTTCTGGAGAGAGATGCCGGCACCCCAGCCGTCAAAGCCGCCGCAGACCTCCACGGCGGTCGCGCCGGGTGCCCAGACGGCAAAGCGCCAGCCCTCTTCGCCGCGATCGCCCTGCCAAGGGTGTGCGCCGAGGACGTGGTAGGCGTCGAAGCAGTCGCCGCTGAAGAAGGAACGGGGGATAGAGGGAAGATTCATACGAAAGACTCCTTTTATCGCAATTTTTACAGAGAGTATCGGTTCGGGAGGGAATAATGTGAGAAATATACAACACTATTTCCACACTTTTGTCGGAAAATGTGCTATACTGAATACAACACCGGGGCTTTGAGAAGCCCGGCAGAACTTTTGAAAACAGGAGCGGTACAGACAATGGCTTGGTATGACAATGCGGTATTCTATCACATCTATCCTCTGGGACTGTGCGGCTGCGCGCATGAAAATGACGGGCAGCCTGTCCCCGGGGCATTCAAGAAGCTGGATGCGTGGGCAGAGCACGCGGCGGAGCTTGGCTGTACGGCAATCTATATCGGCCCTCTGTTCGAGAGCGGCTCCCACGGCTATGACACCATCGACTACCGGCAGGTAGACCGGCGGCTGGGCACCAATGAGGAGTTCAAAAAATTCGTCGCCGACTGCCATGCGCGGGGCCAGCGGGTCATCGTGGACGGCGTGTTCAACCATGTGGGCCGCGATTTCTTCGCCTTCCGGGAGCTGAAGGAGCACCGCGAGAACGCCCGCTATAAGGACTGGTTCTGCGATGTGAATTTCTGGGGCAACAACGAGTACAACGACGGCTTCTCCTACGGCAACTGGGGCGGCTTTAACCTGCTGGTCAAGCTGAACCAGCGCAACCCCGAGGTGCAGGACTACCACTTCGATACCGTCCGCTTCTGGGTGGAGGAGTTCGACATCGACGGCATCCGTCTGGACGCTGCCGACGTGCTGGACTTTGACTTCATGAAGGGACTGCGCCGCCTTGCCAACGAAGTGAAGCCGGAGTTCTGGCTGATGGGCGAGGTCATCCACGGGGACTACAGCCGCTGGGCCAACCCCGAGATGCTCCACTCTGTCACCAACTACGAGCTGCACAAGGGCCTGTGGAGCGGCCACAACGACCACAACTATTTTGAGATCGCCCACACCATGCGGCGGCTGCAGGGCCTCTGCCATGACACACGGCTCTACAACTTCTCGGACAACCACGATGTGGAGCGTCTGCCCAACAAGCTGCGCAACCGCGACCACATCCGGCATATTGCACTTCTAGTATATACGCTTTGGGGCATTCCGTCCATCTATTACGGCTCAGAATTTGGGATCGAGGGCAAAAAAGAGTGGGGCAGCGACTGGCCGCTCCGCCCCTGCCTCGAGCTGGCCGACTATGCCGACGCCGAAAAGACGAATCCTGTCACCAGCGTCTACGCTGCACTGGGCAGGCTGAAGGCCGAGTGCCCTGCGCTGAGCTGGGGCGAAGTCAAGGAACTGACCCTGACCACCCAGAGCTACGCCTACGCCCGGGTGCTGGACGGCGAGGCCGTCGTGGCCGTCTACAACAACGGCGACAGCCCGGTGTCGATGGAGCTCCAGCTGCCGGTGGAGGCCGCGGGCGTGAAAGACCTGCTGGCCGGCTGCGTGGGCAGCCAGCCCATCCTGACGCAGGTGGAGTGGGGGAAGCTGAAGGTCCAGCTGCCCTCCAACTACGCCACCCTGCTGCAGCTGGTGTAAAAAGGAGGAACGCGGAAGATGAATGCTGCGCAGCGCAGAAAAGCGATTTTAGAGCGGCTGACGGAGGCCAGCGCCCCCCTGAGCGCCAGCGTGCTGGCAGGTGCGCTGGGAGTGTCCCGGCAGATCGTGGTGGGCGATGTGGCCCTGCTGCGGGCCGCAGGCACCCAGATCGACGCCACGCCCCGGGGCTATCAGCTCCACCCGGCGGCACGGGGCTGTACGGGCATCCTCGCTTGTGTCCACAGCACCGCCGACCAGATGCGGGAAGAGCTGTATACGGTGGTGGATCAGGGCGGCGTCGTGGTGGATGTGGCCGTGGAGAACCCGCTTTACGGCGAGCTGCGCGGCAATCTCAACCTCGCCAGCCGGTACGATGTGGACCATTTTATCCAGCAGGCGGCGGATACGCCCGAATGCCTGCTGAGCCGGATGACCGGCGGTGTGCACCTGCACACCCTGAGCTGCCCCACGGAGGAGGCATTCCGCCGCATCGAAGCGGCACTGGACGCCAAGGGGCTGCTCTATAAAAAAGAGGAATAAGGGACTGCTTTCATTGTAAAAAATCCACGGGGGCTTGTCCATCGACGAAAGACGAAAACCGTTGGATAATCAACTAAAACACGGAAGAGGTGGATTTTGTGGACATCCGTATCGCGCGCACCGACCGGGCCATCGAACAGGCATTCATGGAGCTGCGGGAGAAGAACCCTCTGGAGCGGATCAAAATAAAGGACCTGTGTGCGCTGGCCTGCATCAACAAATCGACATTCTACGCCCACTATGAGGACATCTATGCGCTGGCGAACGCGCTGGAAAACAAGCTCGTCGAGTCGATCCTCGCCAGTGTGCCCCACACCCATGACGATGAGGCACTGCATCAGACCGATGCACTGACAAGGGAGCTGTTTCAGGCCTTCGTGCAGAACCAGCGGGCCGTGAATATCCTGTTTTCAGGCAACCGGCAGGGCATCTTCGCCAACAGCATCGAAAAGGGCCTGCGCCAGCGGTTCGAGGAGGCAGACCCGACCTTTGCGGCCGACCTGAACCGGGGCATCCTGCTTTCGTTCTGCGTGCAGGGCTGCTTCTACGCCTTTACCAACAACAGCGGCCGGATGGACGAAAGCAAGCTGGTGGCTCTGCTGGGGGCCATCGCCAAGGCGGCACAGAAGATCGAATTATAGCAGAGGGGCTGGATAAGCCCGGACAAAAAGACCAGAGCTGCTCGGCCGAAAAGGCTTTGCAGCTCTGGTCTTTTGCGTTATTTCTGCGTTCTGGGCGGGGCGGTCCGCTCGGTCAGCAGCTGCTGGAACTTCCGGGCTGCTGTGTTCAGCGGGCGGTGGTGGTCGTAGACGAGGCAGATGCTGCGCTGGGGGATGATCTCCTGCAGGTGCAGCTGGACGAGCTCGCCGCGTTCCAGCGCAGCTTTTGCCATCGGTTCCGGCACGAAAGCAAGGCCCAGCTCGCTTTTAACAAGGGTCAGCATCTGGTCGGTGGTGGCGGCCTCGGTGTCGGGCCGGAGGACGGCATCGTGGTCAAGGAAGAACTGCCGGTAGAAGCTGCGGGTCATGCTCTCGTCGCTGAGGGAGATGAGGGGGTAGTTGACCAGTTCTTTCAGGGTCAGGTTCTGGCTTGCCAGTGCGGTGAAGGTCCGGCCACCCACCAGAACCTCGTAAAAGGGCATCAAATCCACCATTTTCAGCCCCGGATCAAGCTCTGCGGGGGTCGAGATGACGGCAAAGTCCACCTCGCCGTTCTTCACGGCCTGCACGGCCTGCGGGGTGGAGTGGTTGGAGATGCGCAGCCGGATGCCGGGATATTCGGTGTGGAAGGCCCGCAGCTTTTCGGACAGATAGATGTTCAGCGCCGTTTCCGTTGCGCTGATGCTGATCGCACCGTGTTCCAGCGTGGCGCTGGCACTCAGCTCCTCCTCGGCGTCCTGGATCTGCACCGCCGCCGACGCAATGCGGGAATAGAGCATCTCGCCCTCCGGTGTCAGGGTGACGCCCCGGTTGGAGCGGATGAAGAGCACACAGTTCAGCTGGCTTTCCAGCCGGTTCATCGAGTGGGTGATATTGGGCTGGTTGTTGCCCAGCACCCGCGCCGCCTTGGTAAAGTTCTGATACTTCGCCACATAATAGAAGATCTTATAATATTCCCAGTCCACATACATGATGCTTTTCCGCCTTTCATATAAAAATTACATCGCTGCCATACACAGGATACTTTTTACACATTCTTTCTCTGCTCGTATAATAGCAATTGCGACTGGAAATTGCAAGAGGAAAATCGAAGGATGAGGTTCTGCGGCGGCGCAACAGCCTTTGCCGCAGGCCATCGCAAAATGTGAAAAGAAGGAAATTGAAGTTTATGCTGACTGCTGTTACTGGAATCAACTGGGGCGATGAGGGCAAGGGCCGCGTCATCGACCTGCTGGCCGAAAACGCCGATGTGGTCGCCCGCTATCAGGGCGGCAACAACGCCGGCCATACCGTCGTGACCGAAAAGGGCAAGTTCATCCTGAACCTGCTGCCCTCCGGCATCCTGCACCCGGACGTCACCTGTGTGCTGGGCACGGGAATGGTCATCGACCTTGACCATCTTGCAAACGAGATGCAGGCCATCGAGGCCCGCGGCGTGGAGATCAGCCCCAAGAACCTGAAGCTCTCCGACAAAGCTACCATCTCCATGCCGTGGCATAAGGTGCAGGACGGGCTGGAAGAAGACCGCCTTGCCCAAAAGGGCAGTGCCTTCGGCTCCACCCGGCGCGGTATTGCCTACGCTTACAGCGACAAATACCGCAAAAAGACCCTGCGTTTGGGCGACCTGCTCCATCTGGACGAGGAGCGCACCCAGAACCGTCTGCACATGATTTTGGACTCCAAGAACATGGAGCTGGCGGGCTGCTACCATCAGGAAAAGATGTCCTACGATGCGCTGCTGAGCTGGTGCAGAGCACAGGCGGAGCAGTTTGCACCGTACATCTGCGATGTGGGGGCCTTTTTGCAGGAAGCTCACGACAGCGGCAAGCGCATCGTGCTGGAAGCCCAGCTGGGTGCTATGCGGGATATTGATTACGGCATCTTCCCGTTTACGTCCAGCTCCAACACGCTGGCAGCTTACGCACCGCTGGGGGCCGGCATCCCCAACTGCCGCCTCGACCATGTGGTGGGTGTGCTGAAAGCGTATTCCACCTGCGTAGGTGCCGGTCCTTTTGCCGCTGAGAACGCCATGGGCGAGGACTGGAACGAGAAGCTGCGCAAGGCAGGCGGGGAATACGGTGCGGCCACGGGCCGTCCCCGCCGGGTCGGCCCCTTCGACTGCGTGGCCAGCCGGTACGGTCTGGCCTGTCAGGGGGCGGATAAGATCGCCCTCACCAAGCTGGATGTCCTCAGCAGCATGAAGGAGATCCCGGTCATCACCGGTTACAAGCTGGATGGTGTGGAAGTCCCCCGCTTCGATACCCTGTCCGACCTCGACCGGATGGAGCCGGTGGTCACGATGCTGCCCGGCTGGAACAGGGATATTTCCGGCTGCAAGAGCTGGGACGACCTGCCCAAGGAAGCGAAGGGCTATGTGGAGTTCCTCGAACAGCAGCTGGGCCATGCGATCCAGTTCATCTCCACGGGCGCGGAGCGCGAGAGGTTTGTGCTGAAAGGAGAATGGCTGTGAGACACTTTATTGAGCCGAACAGCTTTTCTCTGGACGAGCAGCTGGCCCTTCTCGACCTTGCAGACCGGATGGAGGCAGACCCCGCGCCCTATGCACATCTCTGCGATGGGCGCATTCTGGCGACGCTGTTCTACGAGCCGTCCACCCGCACCCGGCTTTCCTTCGAGTCGGCCATGCTGCGGCTGGGCGGCAAGACGCTGGGCTTTGCCGGGGCACAGCTGTCCAGTGCCAGCAAGGGGGAGACGGTGGCAGATACAGCCCGCGTCGTGAGCAATTATGCCGATGTCATCGCCATGCGCCACCCGAAAGAGGGCGCGCCGCTCCGGGCGTCCCTGTATGCACGGGTGCCTGTCATCAATGCAGGCGACGGCGGGCACGCTCACCCCTCCCAGACCATGATCGACCTGATGACCATCCGCCAGCGCAAAGGGCGGCTGGATCACCTGACGGTGGGCTTCTGCGGCGACCTCAAATTTGGCCGGACGGTCCACTCCCTGACCGCAGCCCTCAGCCAGTTCGAGGGGAATCGCTTCGTGTTCATCTCGCCGGAGGAGCTGCGCATCCCCCAGTACGTCAAGGACGAGACCCTGACGCCGCTCCATCAGACCTACAAGGAGACGGCAGACCTCGAAGCCGAGCTGCCGCACCTGGACGTGCTCTATATGACCCGCATCCAGCAGGAGCGCTTTTTCAACGAAGAGGACTACCTCCGGTTGAAAGGCTGCTACTCCCTGAACGCGAAGCTCTTGGAGCTGGCCCCATCGGATATGCCGGTGCTGCACCCGCTGCCCCGCATCGACGAGATCAAGCTGGACGTGGACAGCGACCCTCGTGCCGCCTACTTCGACCAAGTCCACAACGGCGTTTATATCCGGATGGCCATTATTCTGGCCCTGCTGGGCATCCCCGACCCTGTGACCGGAAATAAAGTGCTGAAATAAACTCTGACCGGAAAAACAATGCCGCCCGCCTGCGCTGTTGTCACGCAGGTGGGCGGCATTTTACGTTATTGGCCCGGAAAGCACCGTTCAGACAAGGCTTTCCATGATCTTGGTACACGTTTCGATGCCGATGACCCCGCTGTCCAGCGCGATATGATAGTTGGCGGCGCTGCCCTCTGGAGCAAGGTGAAGGAGCAAAAAATTCCCCACAGACCGGCAGATCCGTGCTATAATCAGAGCAAAAGGGCCTGCGCCGGAAGCGGGATCCCACAAAAATGGAGGACATGAGGATGAACGAAACGCTGCGAAGGGATGCCGACGCCATCATTGAGGCCAGCCTGAGCGCTGTCCTGCCGGACGAGGCTGTCCGCCGTGCACTGAAAGCCTTTCAGCCCAAGGGCGGCAAGGTGATGCTGGTGGCAGCGGGCAAGGCCGGATGGCAGATGGCCCGTGCCGCCGTGGAAGCACTGGGCCGGGTGGACGGCGGCGTGGTCGTGACCAAGTATGGCCACGTCAAAGGCCAGATCTCCGGAGTGGACTGTTATGAAGCGGGCCATCCCGTCCCGGACGAAAACGGCTTTGCGGCCACCGAAAAGGCGCTGGAGCTGGTGCAGGGGCTGACCGCAGAGGACACGGTACTGTTTCTGCTCTCGGGCGGCGGCAGCGCGTTGTTTGAAAAGCCGCTGCTCCCCGGCGGGGAATTGCAGGACATCACCCATCAGCTCCTTGCCAGCGGGGCCGACATCGTGGAGATGAACACCATCCGCAAGCGGCTTTCCGGCGTCAAGGGAGGGCGGTTCGCACAGCGCTGCGCTCCGGCAAACATATTCAGCATCGTCCTCAGTGATATTCTGGGCGACCCGCTGGATATGATCGCCAGCGGCCCGGCGGTGCCGGACTCCTCCATCTGCGCGCAGGCGCTTGCCATTGCGGAAAAGTATCGACTGAATCTGTCGGAACAGGCGAAAGAGCTTCTGGCACAGGAAACGCCGAAAGCGCTCGACAACGTGACGACCCAGATCACCGGCAGCGTCCGGGAACTGTGTGCAGCTGCGGCCAGTGCCTGCCGGGCGCGGGGCTATGAGCCAGTCGTCCTCACCGACCGGCTCTGCTGCGAGGCCCGGGAGGCGGGCAGCTTCCTTGGCTCCATCGTCCGCACTCACGCGGGGCAGGGCCGGAAGCTGGCCTTTATCGCAGGCGGCGAGACTGTGGTGCGCCTGACCGGGAAGGGTCTCGGCGGCCGCAATCAGGAGATCGCCCTTGCGGCGGCTCCGGCTCTTGCCGGGCTGGACGCGGCAGTCTTCTCAGTGGGCAGCGACGGCACCGACGGCCCCACCGACGCCGCTGGCGGCTATGTGGACGGCGATACCGCAGCCGCTCTGGCGGCAAAGGGCTGGAACGTGTTCGACACTCTGAAAAATAACGATGCCTACCACGCCTTACAGGCGGCAGAGGGGCTGATCATCACCGGGGCCACCGGAACAAACGTCAACGACGTGGCGGTGGCACTGATCACAGGATAAAGAGAGACTGCTGCGCAGGTCGTAATGTGCCTCCGGTGGGCCGGGATCAGTTCTCAGAAGAGATGTCCTCGCCGAAGTACTTTTCGCTCAGCTCCTTGAGGGTGCCGTCGGTACGCAGTGCTTCGATGGCGCTGTTGAGGGCGTCGAGGAAGGAGGTGTCGTCACTCTTGAGCACGGGGATGGCGACATGGGAGGCCTCCTCGGTCTGGGCCACCAGCTTGAAGTTGGCGTCCGGATGGACATTCAGGTAGTCGTAGAAGGAGACGTCGGCGTTCAGGGTGGCGTCGATGCGGCCGGCAGTCAGCAGCTGGATGGTCTCCTCCAGCGTGTCGATGCCCTGCACGGTAGCGCCGTAGCTCTCGGCCAGCTCCATATAGGTGGAGGCAGGGCTGTTGGCCGTGGTCTTGCCTGCGAGGTCCTCAAAGCTCTTGATGTCCTCGTTGTCCTTGCGGACGGCGAGGGCGGTGTGGATGTAGCCGTAGGGGGTGGTGAAGTCGTAGGTCTTGGCGCGTTCCTCCGTGACCTCGACGCCGTTGCAGACGAGGTCATAGCGGCCGGCGTCCAGACCGGCGAAGAGGCTGTCCCAGTCGCTTTCGACATACTCCGGCTCGACGCCCAGCTTTTCGGCGATGGCGCGGGAGACTTCGACGTCGTAGCCGACGAGGGTGTCGCTCTCATCGTGGAAGCTCCAGGGCTGCCATGCGCCTTCCAGCGCGACGACCAGCTTGCCGTTGGACTGGACGGCCTCCAGCTTATTGGCAGCGGCGGAGGAAGCGGACTTGCTGGAAGAGCAGCCAGCCAGCGAGAGGGCACCGGCGGCAGCCATGACGCTCATCAGGGAGATAAAGGTTCTGCGTTTCATAGTAGATTATCCTTTCTGTAGTAAGACAAACTTGAGAAAAGCGGGATAAGGCTCTCCCTTTGGGAGAGCTGGCGCGTAAGCGCCTGAGAGGGCAAGGAAGCTGACACAAAGGCGGAAACACCGCGATCGTATCGCGCTGACCAAGAGCCTGCTTATCGCTGTGCGGCGGCTCTGCCGCAGGCGGCTTGCCCTCTCCGTCATTGCTTCGCAATGCCACCTCTCCCAAGGGGAGAGGCTTAGGCTTCGGTATGCGAGATCTTTTGCAGGAACTCGCGGGTCCGGGCCTCTTTGGGGTGGGCGAAGAACTCCTGCGAGGGGGCTTCCTCCACCACGACGCCGTTCTCCATGAAGACGGTGCGGGAGGAGACGTTGCGGGCAAAACCCATCTCGTGGGTGACGACCAGCATGGTCATCCCCTCCTGCGCCAGCTGCCGCATGACAGCCAGCACCTCGCCGGTCAGCTCGGGGTCGAGGGCGCTGGTCGGCTCGTCGAAATAGATGATCTCGGGGTCGGAAGCGAGGGCGCGGGCGATGGCCACACGCTGCTGCTGACCGCCCGAGAGCTGGCGGGGGTAGTAGTCGGCCCGGTCGGCGAGGCCGACCTTTTCCAGCATCTTCATGCCGATGGCGTTGGCCTCGTTTTTGGGCATTTTCCGGGCAACGATGAGGCCCTCGGTGACGTTCTGGAGGGCCGTCTTGTTGCGGAAGAGATTATAGTTCTGGAAAACGAAGGCCGTCTTCCGGCGCAGCCGTGCGATGGAGGCCCGGTCGGCGCGGGCAAGGTCGAAGACCTCACCGTCGAAGGTGAGGGTGCCTGCGTCGGCGGTCTCGAGGAAGTTGAGACAGCGCAGCAGGGTGGTCTTGCCGGAGCCGGAGGGGCCGAGGATGGCGACGACATCGCCCTTTTCCACCGTCAGATCGACGCCGCGCAGCACATCAAGGCTGCTGACCGGCTTCGGGGCACGGCCAAAGATGCCGGGACGGACGCCGGGCTTTGCATATGTATGGAAGGATTTGCGGACGCCGCGGATCTCTAACATTGCCATAACAGCCATACTCCTTTCTTACTGGAAGCCGTGGGCGTTGAGCTGGCGCTCCAGCAGCCCCTGCAGCTTGGTGATGACGGTACAGAACAGCAGATACACCACAGCCACCTCGCAGTAGATGGGCAGGAAGATGTAGGTGCGGGCGGCGACGCGCTGGCCGGCCATGAACAGCTCCGCCACGGTGATGTTGGAGGCCAGAGAGGTGTCCTTGATCATGCCGATGAGGGAGTTGGAGAGGGCGGGCACGGCGGTGCGCAGGGCCTGCGGCAGCACGATGCGGCGCATGATCTGCCACCAGCTCATGCCCACGCAGCAGCCGGCCTCCAGCTGGCCCTGCGGCACGCTTTCCAGCGCACCGCGCATGGTCTCGGCGCAGTAAGCGCCCTCGTTGAAGGCGAAAGCGATGACCGCCGCCGGAAAGGCGTCCAGCATGATGCCCACACTGGGCAGGCCATAGAAGATGATGAAGAGCTGCACCAGAAGCGGTGTGCCCCGGATGACCCAGATGTAGAACCGGGCCAGCTGACTCAGCACCGGCACCCGGGCGTACTGCACCAGAGCCACGGCTACGGCCAGCACCATCGCCAGAGTGAAGGAGACGAGGGTGAGGGGGATGGTCATGGTGAGGCCCGCCGACAGGATGCGGGGCAGGGCCTCCCAGAGCACGCTGACGGTGCGGTTGGATAACAAAGATTCCAGCATGGATGATGTCCTTCTTCAAAATGAAAAATAGAGCAGTTCGACTTTTTATCGCACTTTTTGAAAAATGCGATAAACCGATGGAACAGCAGGGAAGCTCATGATACACCTTAAACCATACTTTCAGTCAAGGGCCTGAGCAGAAAATCCTACAAATCCTACCAGAATACTATAGCATGATTCCCGGGGGAACGCAAATGGTTTCGAAAAATTGCATGGTATGGATGAAATGAATGAAAAAGATGCATGAACTTTGTGCACAACGGCGGAACAGTTGACGCGGCAGGGGCTTTCGGGTACAATAGAATCGAATAGACCTGTGCGGTGGCACGGGCAGAACAGGCCGCACGCCCCGGCAGATGGGAGCGCGGCGGATACGGAGGACAAACGTGATGAAACGTATTGGTATTCTGGGCGCTGGAACTTGGGGCATGGCCCTTGCACGGATGCTGACGGTGAGCGGGAACGATGTGCTGGTCTGGTCGGCCATCGAGAAGGAGATCGATGACCTTTCGACGACCCGCGTCCACCCCAACCTGCCGCAGATGAAGATCCCGGAGGAGCTGCGGTTCACCAAGAGCATCGAGGAGGTCTGCAAGGACAAGGACATCCTGCTGTTCGCGGTGCCGTCGGTCTTCGTCCGCTCCACGGCAGCAAAGGCCCGGCCCTATGTGGCCGACGGCCAGATCATCGTGGACGTGGCCAAGGGCATCGAGCCGGACACGCTGTACACCATGACGGAGATCCTTGCCGATGAGCTGGGCCGGGAGGGCGGCCCGAAGAACATCCGCCTTGTGGCCCTGTCCGGCCCCACCCACGCAGAGGAGGTGGCCGTCGACCTGCCCACCACCATCGTGTCGGCCAGCAAGGACGCCGAGGCTGCGGCCTTCGTGCAGGAGGTCTTTACCAACAACGTCATGCGCGTCTACACCAATGACGACATCAAGGGCGTGGAGCTGAGCGGTGCCATGAAGAACGTCATCGCGCTGGGCGTCGGCATCTCCACCGGCCTCGGCTACGGCGATAACGCCCGCGCCGCCCTCATCACCCGGGGCATCGCCGAGATCGCCCGTCTGGGCGTGGCGATGGGCTGCAACATCCACACCTTTGCGGGTCTGGCCGGCATCGGCGACCTCATCGTGACGGCCACCAGTATGCACAGCCGCAACAACCGCGCCGGTATCCTTATCGGCAAGGGCGAGACCCCGGAGCACGCCGTCAAGGAAGTGGGCATGGTGGTGGAGGGCATGAACGCCCTGCCCGCTGCGCTGGAGCTGGCCGAGCGGTATCAGGTGGAAATGCCCATCGTCCAGACCGTCAACGCCATCGTCAACAAGGGGATGAGCGCGGCGGAGGCCGTCAAGTCCCTGATGGAGCGCGGCCTGAAGAACGAGCTGCCGCAGGAATACGAAAAATAAACGAAAAGGGGCGGTATCATGCCTTCTACCTACGCACACCGCCGCTTTGGCGCGGATGTTCTGGCCCTGCTTCCGGACGGGCTGCGCCAGACGCTGGAGCAGCACCGGGAACTCTACGATATGGGCCTCCACGGGCCTGACCTGATGTTTTATTACAAGGCATTGCAGACGAACCCGGTGAACCGTTTGGGGAATGCCATGCACGAGGAAAAGGGCGTGGTGTTTTTCACCCGCGCCCGGGCCGTGGTGGAACACGCGGCGGATAAGGACGCTGCGCTGGCCTACGCGCTGGGCTTCGTCTGCCATTTTGCGCTGGACAGCACCTGTCACCCCTATGTGGAAGCCTATGTCCGGGAGAGCGGCGTGAGCCACTGTGAGATCGAGACAGAGTTCGACAACGCCTTGCTGCGGGAGGACGGCTATGACCCCATGAAGTTCTTCACGGCCAGCCACATCAAGCCCAGCCGCCAGCGGGCGGAGATCGTCGCGCCTTTTTATGAGGGCGTCACGGTGGACGAGACGCTGGCGGCGATGAAGGGGATGATCTCGGTGCACCATATGCTGCAGGCGGCGAACCCCGTCAAGCGCTGGGTGGTGCTGGCCGGGATGCGCGCCGCCGGAAAGTATGAGTTTATGCACGGCCTTGTGGCGAACCCGCAGCCCAACCCCAAGTGTGTCCAGAGCAGCCGGAAGCTCGAGGAGCTGTACAAAACGGCTGTGCCGCTGGCGGTGCGGCTCATCGGCGAGTATGCCGGAGGAAAGCCGCTGGGGCCGGAATATCAGCACACGTTTGGGGAAGACTGAGAGGAGCACTGGATGGGAAAGAATGGCAATTTTCGCCTGACGAGGCTGGAACGGAACTGGATCCTATACGACGTGGGAAACTCGGCCTTTGTGCTGATGGTGGCGACCCTTATCCCCATTTTCTTCAACGCACTGGCAGAGAGCGGCGGCCTGACCTCGGTGGAGTATCTGGCCTACTGGGGCTATGCCAGCTCGGTCGTGACCATCATCACGGCCATCCTCAGCCCGATCCTCGGCACAGTGGCGGACACCAGAGGCTTCAAGAAGCCCATCTTCATGCTCTGCGTCGGCGTGGGCATCGTGGGATGCTGCGCCATGGGCGCGGCGTCGGCGTGGCTGCCCTTCCTCGTCATCTTCGTCATTGCGAAGGTGGGATTTTCGGGCAGTCTGGTCTTTTACGACTCCATGCTCGGGGATGTGACCACGCCGGAGCGGATGGATGAGGTGTCCAGCCGGGGCTATGCGTGGGGCTACATCGGCAGCTGCGTGCCCTTCGTGGTCTGTCTCGGCCTTGTGCTGGGGGCGGGGGCCATTGGCCTCAGCCAGATGACGGCGCTGAACATCGCGCTTATCCTGACGGCGGTGTGGTGGCTCGTGACCACCCTGCCGCTGCTGAAAAGCTACCGACAGCTCCACTATGTGGAGGTGGAAGAGCACGCAGTACGCCAGAGCTTTGCCCGCATCGGCCAGACCCTGCGGCATCTGCCGGAGGACAAGCAGGTGTTCTGGTTCCTGCTGGCGTTCTTCTGCTACATCGACGGCGTGTATACCATCATCGACATGGCCACGGCCTACGGCACGGCGCTGGGGCTGGACACCACCGGGCTGCTGCTGGCGCTGCTGGTGACGCAGATCGTGGCGTTCCCGTCGGCCCTCATCTTCGGGCGGCTGTCCAACGAGTATCCCTCGTCGAAGCTCATCCCGGTCTGTATCGCGGCCTATGCGGGCATCGCGGTGTTTGCGTTCTTTCTGACCCGGCAGTGGCAGTTCTGGGTGCTGGCCGTCATCGTGGGGATGTTCCAAGGCGGCGTGCAGGCTCTCAGCCGCTCCCACTTCGCAAAGATCATCCCGCCGGAGAAGTCGGGCGAGTACTTCGGGCTTTTCGACATCTGCGGCAAGGGGGCATCCTTCCTCGGGACGATGATCGTCAGCGTAGGGAGCCAGCTGACCGGCAGCGCCAATGTGGGCGTCGGCTCCCTCATCGTGCTGTTCGTCGTGGGATTCGTGCTGTTCCGAGTGTCCTGCCGTCAGGGAGAAACGGCATAAATTTCATAAAAAGCGGAAACGGAGAGAGCTGTCCTGTACAGCTCTCTTTTTATTGTGACTTTCAAAAATAGTGCCTATCAAAACGGCATAGTTGCGATACGCAGCTTGCGGATGGTGCTTGTGCATTCAAAACACAAACTGCTATATTTTGTGGAAAACGCAGAAAAGCCGGGCGATTTTTTATGCAGAAAGCCGCCACAAAAATACTGAAACCTCTTGACAAATATAATCGGGGGGGGGTATAATGAATCAGAACAGAGGTTTGCCTTACGCCCGGAAGGAAGAAAATGCGAGCGGGGAAAGACCTCTAAAACAATGTGGAGGTTTTAATTATGAGACTGGATATGATTTCCCGCCGCCGTTTCCTCAAGAGCGCTGGTGTTGCGGCTCTGGCTGTTGCCGCAGCAGGTGTGCTGGCAGGCTGTGATGGTAATAGCGGCAGCAAGGTTCCCGGCACTGATACTCCTAACGTGCCTGAAGTGACGAGCAAGCCGGTCAAGATTATCTTTACTGATGTTGACAATGGCGGCGCAGGCGTTGGAAATGGCGGCGATTATTATGAGCATCCTGTTCTGAAGGATGCCACCGTCGTTGACCCCAAGAGCATTCCTGCGGACAAGATCCCGCAGGGCTATGAACTGGCCGACACTACTCCGGTCGAGATCATTGACAATGGTAACACGCTTTTGGCTATCGTTAAGGTGAAGAAGACGGTCGATACTTCGATCAACGTCAGAGTTACTTTGCAGCTCATCAACGGTACTGCTGCTGACAACCAGCGCGAGCTGGTTGTTAAGATGCCCGGTGATGCAGCATATATTTCTACGGACGACATCACTCTGCCTGAGGATTTGATTTGGGCACCCGGTATGGAAGGCGAAAAGCGTCCGATTGGCAGAGCTATCTTCCTGGTTCAGAAGGTTTGATTTCCAAATTTGCATCTCATAGAGCAACGAAAATTCCTTCAATAATTCCCGATACATGCAGAGAGGCTTCCCCTTCGAGGGGAGGCCTTTTTGCGTCCCGCGAGTTATGATTCACAAACCGTTCATTGTGTTTTGGCGGGCAGGATGATACAATAGAGAAAAATCCAGAAAACGCAAAGGAGCAAGACCATGAAACAATATCCCGGCTATACCCTCGTCAAGCGCGAGGAGTGCCCCGAACAGCACGGGACGCTGACTGTGCTGACCCACGACGTCAGCGGGGCGGCTGTCCTGCTGGTGGAGAACGACGACGACAACAAGGCCTTCGGCATCGGATTCGGCACCTTTCCCTCCGACGATACCGGCGTGTTCCACATCCTCGAGCACTCGGTGCTGGCGGGCAGCGAGAAATACCCGGTGAAGTCGCCGTTTTTGCAGCTGCTCAAGAGCAGCATGGCCTCCTTCCTGAATGCCATGACCTTCCCGGACAAGACGGTCTACCCCTTCGCAACGCCCAACGAGACGGACTTCAAGAACCTGATGGACGTCTACCTCAACGCGGTGTTCTGTCCGCTGGCGATGGTGGACCGGGGCGTGTTCGAGCAGGAGGGCTGGCACCGGGACGAGGACGGCACGGTGAGCGGCGTCGTCTACAACGAGATGCAGGGCGCACTGGCGACGCCGGACGCCCAGCTGCAGAACGCCCTGAGCCGGGCGATGTTCCCGGACACGGCCTACGGCTTCGTCTCCGGAGGCGACCCGGCCTCCATCCCGGCGCTGACCTATGAGAAGTATGTCCGGGTCTACCGCCGTCATTACAGTGCGGACAACTGCTGCATCACCCTCTACGGTAAGATGGACATGGCCGAGAAGCTGGCCTTCCTCGACGAGCAGTATCTGAGCCATATGCCCAAGAGTGTCAGCCGCCCCCGGCTGACGGTACAGGACGAGCAGGCCGGTGTGCGGCTGCACATCCCCTACTACACCGAAAAGCCCGAGCCGGACGAGGCACAGTGCGCGCTGGCGTGGTACACCGGCGCGTTCGCGGACCGGGAGCGCCAGCTGGGTGTGGAGATCCTGCTGGACGCCCTGCTGGGCAACAACCAGTCGCCCCTGAAAGCCGCCCTGCTGGAAGAAAAGCTGGGGGCGGACATTGATGTAGGCTTCGACGACAGCACCTTGCAGCCGACGCTGGAGCTGGTACTGCGGGGAGCCACCGAGGCGTCGGCAGGGAAATTCGCCGCCGCTGTCCGGAATGCTGTGGACGGCATCCTCGAAAAGGGCATCCCCGAAGAGCTGCTGATGGCAAGCCTCAACTCCACCGAGTTCGCTTCCCTTGAGCGTCCGGGCAGCATCCCGGACGGTGTGCTGGACGCCATCCATGCATCCACCGGCTGGCTCCACACCGGCGACCCGGCCCTGCTGCTGCATACCAACGGGCTGTTCGCCTCGCTGCGGGAGAAGCTGGAAAAGGGGTGGTTCAACGAGCTGCTGCGGGAGCTGTTCGCGCCCGCGCCGGTGGAGGTCATCCAAGTGCCCGCCCTGCCCAAGAAGGAGGAAAAGGGCCGGGCCGCCCGCACCGACGGCAAGCTGGTGCTGGACCATCCGTTGACCGCTGCCGACCTCGGCGAGGGCAAGAAGCTGACCCCGGGCCGGGGCGGGATGCTGGCCGGGGCTGAGCTGCTGCATCACCCTTCGGCGGGCAGCACCTACCTGAACTTCTACTACGACATCGGCAATGCAGCGCCGGAGGAGATGCCCTATCTGAACCTGCTGACCGATGTGGTGGACGAGCTGGACACCGGGAAGCACACGGCACAGGAGCTGAACACCCTGCGGAACACATGGCTGGGCCGCAGCGGCGCATGGGTGGACGGCTGGACCGGCCGCCAGCCGGGCCGACCGGTCCATGCAAAGCTGGTGGCCGGGATGAGCCTGCTGGAACGCAGCCTCGAAAAGGCTGTGGAGCTGGGCGGCGAGTGGCTGTATGAAACGAAGCTCACCGGCCCGCAGGCAGAAGCCGCGATGGAGCGGGTGGTCAGCCAGCAGAAGCTGATGATGGAGCAGAGATTCCTGCGGGAGGGCCATGCCTTTGCGTCGATGCGTGCGGCGGCCCACTTCTCGGTGGAGGCCGCCATGAACGAGCGGTGCAGCGGCGTGAGCTACTACCACTTCCTCTGCGGGCTGCAGGAAGAAGCCGACTGGGCCGGACTGGGCCGGAGGCTGGAAGCGCTGCGGGAGAAGGTGCTGGGCGGGAATGCCCTGACGGTCAGCCTCCACGGCAGCGATGCAGCACTGGACACCCTGAAAAAGCTGCTGCCCGGCAGTGCTTTTGCGGCCGGAGAGCGCCGCGCAGCGGTGCCCTACCGGGAGGCGCTGGCCCCGGCGGTGAACGAGGCCTTCGTCATCGACGGCGGCGTGAACTATGATGTTCTGGCATGGCCGATGGAGCGGCGCTTGGAGCGGAAGGTGCTGGCCCGGGTGATGAGCTACGAGTATCTGTGGCACAGCATCCGGGAGGTGGGCGGCGCTTACGGCACCGGCATGGTGACCCAGAACGACGATGTGGAGTACCTCTACACCTACCGTGACCCCCATCTGGCGGAGAGCTACGAGGCCTTCGCCGCCGGGCCGGCAGAGCTGGCGGGGCGCGATTACACCGAAAACGATATGAACGAATTCATTGTGGGCGCTGCGGCCAAGCTGGATACCCCGCGCAAGCCCCGGGACGAGGCTGCGGCTACCGACTGCAAGTATTTCTGCGGCATCACCGACGAGATGAACGCCGCTGAGCGGAAGAGCCTGTGCAGTGTGGATGCTGCCGCCCTCAAGGCCGAGGCAGCGGACCTGTCTGCCCGGATGGAGAAGGGCGTGCGGGTGGCGTTCGGCAGCAAGGAGGCCGTGGAAGCCGCGAAAGCGCTGTTTGACCGGGTGGAAACGCTGTAAAAGAAAACGGAGCACCTCCCGGAGACTTTGCGCAGAAAATCGTGCAAAAATCCCCTGTCTGTGGAAAAGAACACAGGCAGGGGATTTTTCTTGTCTAAAAATATTACTATAGGGATAAAATGCCGCGAAAGATACAAAGTCGAATCAAAAAGTATGTACTCCTGCGGAGGGAAAAAGCGTGGTATCCTTTTGCCAACGAAAGAACGAAAGGATGTGAGAACACAGGATGGGGCAGGAAAAGCAGGAGGCGTCCAATGGGATGAAAAATCTTCAGAAGGCCGCAGACACCCTGAGCACCATGCTGGTGCAGGAGATCAAGGGCCTGAACGTCCGCCAGCGTGCGGCCCGGAAGGAAAAAAGCACCGACACTGGCCTCATGAAGGATCTCAAGGAGGCCACCGCCGTGCTGAAAGACCTGACAGGCGTGACGAAGACCCTGAACGACCAAGAAATGGAGGAAGAAGGGCGGGAATGCGGCGTGGTGCTGCTGCCGCCGGTGGAGGAGGCATGATGGAAGAAAACAAGGAGCGGAACATCGTCTGGAAGCCCCAGCCGAGGCAGCTGGAATTCATGCGGCGGCCTGAGCCGGAGGCGCTTTACGGCGGCGCGGCAGGCGGCGGAAAGAGCGACGCCCTCGTCATCGAGGCGCTGCGGCAGGTGCACATCCCCCACTACCGGGCGCTCATCCTCCGCAAGACCTACCCGCAGCTGTCCGACCTCGTGGACAAGAGCCAGCGCTACTATCTCCGGGCTTTCCCGGAGGCGCAGTACAACGCCACGAGTCATGTGTGGGTCTTCCCCAGCGGGGCGAAGATCTATTTCGGCTCGATGCAGCACACGAAAGACCGGACGAACTATCAGGGCAAGGCCTTCGACTTCATCGGCTTCGATGAGCTGACCCACTTCGAGTGGGAGGAGTACAGCTATATGATGAGCCGCAACCGTCCCACCGGCCCCGGCACACGGGTGTACCTGCGGGCCACCACCAACCCCGGCGGGGTGGGCCACGGCTGGGTCAAGGCGAGGTTCATCACTCCCGCCCCGCCCGGAACCCCCATTGAGGAGGAGTGCACGGTGCAGATGCCGGACGGCACGGAAAAGATGCTCCGGCGGGCGAGGGTGTTCATCCCGTCCAGCGTCTTTGACAACCCCGCCCTGCTGAAAAACGACCCGGGCTATCTGGCCAGCCTCGCAGCCATGCCGGAGGCGGAAAAGCAGGCGCTGCTCTATGGCAGCTGGGACAGCTTTTCCGGACAGGTGTTCACCGAGTGGCGGAACGACCCGAAGCATTACGAGGACCAGCGCTGGACTCATGTCATCGCGCCCTTTGCCATCCCGAAGCACTGGAAAATCTACCGGGGGTATGACTTCGGCTATTCGAAGCCGTTCTCGGTGGGGTGGTACGCGGCGGACGAGGAGGGGCGGCTCTACCGCATCAAGGAGCTTTACGGCTGCACGGGCCGACCCGACGAGGGAACGCACCTCGACCCGGTGGAACAGGCCCGGCGCATCCGGGAGGCCGAGCAGAACGACCCGATGCTCCGGGGGCGGGTGATCACAGGCATCGCCGACCCGGCCATCTTCGACCAGAGCCGGGGCGAGAGCGTCGCGGATATGCAGGAGAAAAGCCCGAACTTCCTGCATTGGAGGCCCGGAGACCACACCCGTCTGGCGGGCAAGATGCAGTTCCACTACCGGCTGCATTTCGACGAGGAGGGCAGGCCGATGCTGCAGGTGTTCCATACCTGCAAACACTTCATCCGTACCATCCCGAACCTCGTGTACGACGAGAGCAATGTGGAGGACATCGACACCCGGCAGGAGGATCATATCTACGACGAGTGCCGCTATGTGCTGATGGAGAACCCCATCTCGCCGCCCCGGCAGATCGCCGGGCCGACGGTGCGGGATGACCCGCTGGAGCTGCATGGGAGGGCGAGATTTCTGAGGGTGTGAAGGCAAGGCTCTCCCTTTGGGAGAGCTGGCGCGTGAGCGCCTGAGAGGGCAAGGATGCTGACGGTGAAGGCATGGACACAGCGATAAATACGATTTAACAAAAAGACTGCTTATCGCTGTGCGGAGGCTTTCGGGAGACGGGCTTGCCCTCTCCGTCATTGCTTCGCAATGCCACCTCTCCCAAAGGGAGAGGCTTTTTTTATTCGTACAGGGGGAATGCCTTGGTCAGGGCCAGCACGCGGGCGGAGATGTCGTCTTTCTTCTCTTCGTAGTGCCAGATGCAGTCGGCGATGCAGTCGGCGATGACCTTCATCTCGGCCTCGCCCATGCCCCGGGTGGTGACGGCCGGAGTGCCCAGACGGACGCCGGAGGTCACGAAGGGGCTGCGGGTCTCACCGGGGACCGTGTTCTTGTTGGCGGTGATGTGGACGCTGTCGAGGCGGGCTTCCAGCTCCTTGCCGGTGCACTCCTCCTCCCGCAGGTCCACCAGCATCAGGTGGTTGTCCGTGCCGCCGGACACCAGCTTGACGCCCCGGGCCTGCAGCTGCGCGGCCATGGCCTGCGCGTTCTCGACGATCCTGCGGGCGTAGTCCTTGAACTCCGGCTTGAGGGCCTCACCGAAGCAGACGGCCTTAGCCGCGATGACGTGCTCCAGCGGGCCGCCCTGCGTGCCGGGGAAGACGGCGGAGTTGATGCGCTTGGCCAGCACGGCGTTGTTGGTCAGGATGAGGCCGCCGCGGGGTCCGCGCAGGGTCTTGTGGGTGGTGGTGGTCACGACATCGGCATAGGGCACGGGGCTTTGGTGCATCCCGCCGGCCACGAGGCCCGCGATGTGGGCCATGTCCACCATCAGGTAAGCGCCATAGCCGTGGGCGATCTCCGCCAGCTTCTCGAAATCGATGGCGCGGGGGTAGGCCGAAGCGCCCGCCACGACCATCTTCGGGCGCACCTTCCGGACCTGCTTTTCCAGCTCGGCGTAGTCGATGCGGCCATCCTCACCGACGCCGTAGGAGACGAAGTGGTAGTTCTTGCCGGACATATTCACCGGCGAGCCGTGGGTCAGATGACCGCCCTGAGACAGGTCCATGCCCATGACGGTATCGCCGAGGTCCAGCAGGGCAAAGTAGACGGCCAGATTGGCCTGTGCGCCGGAGTGGGGCTGGACGTTGGCGTACTTTGCGCCGAACAGCTTGCAGGCGCGCTGGATGGCGATGTTCTCCACCTCATCCACGTAGGCGCAGCCGCCGTAGTAGCGCTTGCCGGGCAGGCCCTCGGCGTACTTGTTGGTGAGGATGCTGCCCATCGCGGCCATGACGGCGGGCGAGACGATGTTCTCACTGGCGATCAGCTCAATGTTCTCCCGCTGGCGGGTCAGCTCACGGTTCATGGCCGCAGCCAGCTCCGGGTCAGCCTTGTCCACGAGGCCAATGGTATCCATCATATCGTTGTACATCATACATTACCCCTCTCTGATGCTGATGCTGAGATCAGCTTTTTCTCCATAATACCAGACAACGTAAAATTCTTCAACAGCATTTCGCACAAACCAATACGCTTTGGCCCCTTTCTTTTCGGTCGGATGAAGATATTTCACCCTTCGGCCCAAAGCCTTGCTTTTTCTGCGCCCAGCGTTTATTATACATCTATAAAAATCCGTTCCGGTTTTTGTGCAGTTCTGCCCGCCGGGCGCAGAGAGGAGCGTTTTTCCATGACCATCGCGGAGCAAAAAGCGGCGCAGCGGAAAGCGGGCATTGCAGCCCGCCGGGCGCTGTCGGAAGCAGACCGGACCTCGGCCAACGCGGCGCTCTGTGCCCGCATCGCGGGGCTGGACTGCTTCCGGACGGCGCAGAACATCCTGCTCTACGCCGCATTCGGGGGCGAAGCCGACCTCTCCGCGCTGGCCGGACAGGCCGCAGCACAGGGCAAAACGCTGGCATGGCCCGTCTGCGGCGAGGGTTTCTCACTGACCGCCGCCGTGCCGGAGGCCAACGGCTGGGAGGTCGGTGCCTATGGCATCCGCACCCCCGTCCTGCGCCGGTCGGCCCTCCTGCGGCCCGACCAGCTCGACCTCGTGCTGGTGCCCTGCACAGCTTTCGACGCCGCCTGCCGCCGGGTGGGCATGGGGAAGGGTTACTACGACCGCTATCTTCCCCGCTGCACCCGGGCTGTAAAGGTCGGCGTCGCCTTTGAGGCCCAGCGGGTGGAGGCGGCGGCCGTGGACGCCCACGACCAGCGGCTGGACGGATTCGTGACAGAGGGAGGACTTTATTTTGGAACTGACACAACTGAGCTGTGAGGAATTTCTGAGCCAGCTTGCCAGCAAAGCCCCCACCCCGGGCGGCGGCGGCGCAGCGGCCCTTGTGGGGGCGGCAGGCGCAGCGCTGGGCAATATGGTGGGCAGTCTGACCACCGGCAAAAAGAAGTATGCTGCCGTCGAGGCGGACATTCAGGCCCTCAACGCCCGGGCCGAAGCCCTGCGCCAGCGGCTCGAAGCCCTCGTGCAGGCCGACGCGGCGGCGTTCGCCCCGCTGGCCGCAGCTTACGGCCTGCCCAAGGAGACGCCCGAGCAACAGGCCCACAAGGCCGCGGTTCTGGCCGAGGCGCTGGATGGAGCCTGCGCTGTGCCGCTGGACATCATGGACGCCTGCTGTGAGGGCATCCGCCTCGCGGCCGACTACGCCGCAAAGGGCAGCGTGCTGGCCGTGTCGGACGCGGGCTGTGCGGCCCTCTTCTGCAAGGCCGCCCTTCAGGCCGCCGGGCTGAACGTCGCCATCAACACCAAACTCATGACCGACCGCCCCCACGCTGCCGGGCTGGACGAAAAAGCTGCCCGGATGCTGGCGGAGTATGTGCCGCTGGCCGATGAAGTCTACCAGTCCGTGGCAAGCCGCCTGCGGGTCTGATCCAGAAAGGGGATCTCTATGTCTGTGATTTTGAAGGGTGCGCCCGTCGTGGCCGCCATGAACGAAGCAAACGCTGCCCGCTGCGCCGCGCTGCGGGAAAAGGGCGTCGTCCCCACACTGGCCGTCGTCCGGGTGGGCGCACGGGAGGACGACCTCTCCTACGAGAAGGGCGTCATGGCCCGCTGCGCCAAGGTGGGCGTCGAGGTGAAGCAGTTCCTTCTGCCCGCCGACGCGGCGCAGGAGGAGCTGCTGGGCGTCATCGCCTGCATCAACGCTGACCCCTCCATCCACGGCTGTCTGCTCTTCCGTCCCCTGCCCCGGCAGTTCGACGACCGCACTGTCCGCGCCGCCCTCGCGCCTGAGAAGGACATCGACGGCATCACCGACGGCTCACTGGCCGGTGTCTTTACCAACACGGCCCTCGGCTACCCGCCCTGCACGGCGCAGGCCTGCCTCGAGATCCTGAAGTTCTACGGCATCCCCCTCTCGGGCCGGCGGGCCGTTGTGGTGGGCCGCAGCCTCGTGGTGGGCAAGCCCGCCGCCATGATGCTGGACCGGGAGAACGCCACCGTCACCCTCTGCAACTCCCGCACCCGGGATCTGCCGGAGGTCTGCCGCGAGGCCGACATCGTGGTGGTGGCCATGGGCAAAGCTGGCGCTATCGGTGCCGAGCATCTGCGCGAGGGGCAGGTGGTCGTGGACGTGGGCATCCATGTCAACGAGGAAGGAAAGCTCTGCGGCGACGTCCGCTTTGGCGAAGCCGAGCCGCTGGTGGAGGCCATCACCCCCGTCCCCGGCGGCGTGGGTACCGTGACCACCTCCGTGCTGGTGAGCCATGTGGTGGAGGCGGCAGAAAAGACGGTATAACTTCTTTATAATAAAAACAGAGAGGACAGTCCGCGAAGGACGATCCTCTCTGTTTTTGTTTTATCGTTCTGTCAGCACGAAGGTCAGCTCTGCCGAAGCGGCACACTTGCCGTCCACATAGGCTGAGGCCTTGCCGATGCCCACCGGGCCGCGCTGCTCCACCAGCTCACAGTGGAGGGTGAGCACATCGCCGGGAGTGACCTGCTTGCGGAAGCGGGCATTCTTGATGCCGCCGAAGAGGGCCAGCTTGCCCTGATTCTCCGGCAGACTCAGGGCCGCGACGGCACCGGTCTGGGCCAGCGCCTCAAGGATGAGGACGCCGGGCATGACCGGCGTGCCCGGGAAATGGCCGCAGAAGAACTCCTCATTGCGGGAGACGCACTTGCGGCCGATGGCCCACTGGCCCGGCTCGTAGTCCAGAATACGGTCCACGAGGGCGAAGGGATACCGGTGGGGCAGGATGGCCGCGATCTCCTCGCTGGTCAGGCAGTTCGGGGTTTCACGGACGGTGCGGGGTTCTGCCATCGCTCAGCCCTCCCACTTCTTGAAGGCCAGACAGGCGTTGTGCCCGCCAAAGCCCAGACTGTTGCTCAGGGCGTACTCCATCTTCATCTCCCGGCCGACGTTGGGCACATAGTCCAGATCGCACTCGGGGTCGGGCTGCTCGTAGTGGATGGTGGGCGGCGCGAACTGATCCCGGAGGGCCAGTGCGGTAAAGACGGCCTCAATGCCGCCTGCGCCGCCCAGCAGATGGCCGGTCATGCTCTTGGTGCTGACCACGGCGATGTCCTTGGCGTGGTCGCCAAAGACGGCATGGATGGCGGCCGTCTCGCAGCTGTCGTTCATGTGGGTGCCGGTGCCGTGGGCGTTGATGTGGTCGATCTGCTCGGGGGCGATGCCGCCGTCCTTCAGGGTCAGCTTCATGCAGCCGATGGCACCGGTGCCGCCGGGTGCGGGAGCCGTGAAGTGGTAGGCGTCGCAGTTGGCACCGTAGCCCACCACCTCAGCGTAGATGTGTGCGCCGCGGGCCTTGGCGTGCTCCAGCTCCTCGAGGACCAGCACGCCGCTGCCCTCGCCCATGACGAAGCCGCCGCGTCGTGCGTCAAAGGGTAGGCTGGCCGCGTCGGGGTCGGTAGAGGTGGAAAGGGCCTTCATGCTGGTAAAGCCGCCGATGCCCAGCGGGCTGATGCAGCTCTCCGCGCCGCCGCAGACCATGACCGGCTCATAGCCGTCCCGGATGCGGTGGAAGGCGTCGCCCACGGCGTTGGTGCCGCCGGCGCAGGCCGTCACCGGGCAGGTGCAGATGCCCTTGAGGCCGAAGCGGATGGCGATCTGGGCCGCTGCCATGTTGGCGATGGCCATGGGGACGAAGTAGGGGCTGACCTTTTCCATCCCCTTCTCCTCGCCCCGGGCGTGCTGCTCCTCAATGGTGGGCAGACCGCCGATGCCGCTGGACACGATGACGCCGATGTCCTCGGCCTCCGCCTCGCAGTCGATGCCGCTGTCCTGAATGGCCTCGGCGGCAGCGCCCAGTGCCAGCAGGGTGAAGCGGGCCATCTTGCGGGCCTCTTTTTTGTCCACGACGGTCTCGGGGTCGAAGTCCTTGACCTCGCCCGCCAGCTTGCACTTGAACTCGCTGGCGTCGAACTGGGTGATGGGGCCGATGCCGCACTTGCCTGCGCGGGCGGCGGCCCAGCTGTCGGCGGTGTTATTACCAAGAGGGTTCACGGTTCCCAGACCGGTGATGACGACTCTGCGTTTTTCCATAGAAAAAGCTCCTTTTACATTGCCATGCCGCCGTCCACACAGAGCACCTGCCCGGTGAGATAGCTGCTTTGTTCGGCGGCAAAGAAGGCCACCGCGTTTGCCACGTCCTCCGGCTGTCCGGCGTGTCCCTCCGGGATGGTCTTGCACATCTCGGTGCGGACAGCCTCCGGCAGGGCGGCGGTCATATCCGTAGCGATGAAGCCGGGGGCCACCGCATTGACGGTGACATTCCGGCTGGCCAGCTCTTTGGCGAGGCTCTTGGTCAGGCCGATCAGGCCCGCCTTGCTGGCGGAATAGTTGGTCTGGCCTGCGTTGCCCCGCAGGCCCACCACGCTGCTCAGGTTGACGATGCGGCCATAGCGCTGGCGCACCATCCGGCGTGCAGCCTCCTTGCAGCAGAGGAACGCACCCTTGAGGTTGGCGTTCAGGACGGTGTCAAAGTCCTCCTCGGAAAGGCGGAGGATGAGGTTGTCGCGGGTGATGCCCGCGTTGTTGACCAGAATATCCACCCGTCCGAAGGCGTTCACTGCCTCTTCGAACAGCTTCTTGCAGCCCTCGGCGGTGGAGACGTCGGCCTGCACGGTGACAGCCTCCACGCCCTGCTCTTTGCACAGGGCAGCCGTCTCGGCGGCAGCAGCCTCGCCGTGGCAGTAGTTGACCACCACATTGCAGCCCTGCTTTGCCAGCGCGAGGCAGACGGCCCGGCCGATGCCCCGGCTTCCGCCGGTGACGACGGCGGCACGGGTCAGCTTTTCTTCGCTCATGCCTGTGCCTCCTTCCAGCCGGTGAGGAAGGCTTCCAGCTCTTCTGCCGTCTCGACGGCAGTGCAGCGGACATCCGTTCCCAGCGTCTTTTTCACGAAGCCGCTCAGGGCCTTGCCCGGGCCGACCTCGAGGATGTCGGTGACGCCCAGCTCGCCCAGACGGCGGAGGGTGTCTTCCATGTAGACGCTGCTCTGCACCTGCTTTTCCAGCAGGGCCGGGATGGTATCGCTTTCGACTTTTTCATGGCCGAGGCAGTTGAAGAGGACCGGCGTTTCCATCTCGCCGAAGTGCTCGGTCTCAAAGCGCTTTGCCAGCGCATCCCCTGCGGGGTGCATCAGGCGGGTGTGGAAGGGGCCGCTGACCTTCAGGGGGATGCAGCGGCGGGCACCGGCGGCTTTCGCCAGCTCGGCGGCCTTTTCTACTGCGGCCTTCTCGCCGCCGATGACCAGCTGGCCCGGGCAGTTGTAATTGCAGATCTGCACGCAGCCCAGAGCAGAGGCCTCCTCGCAGCACTTTGCCAGTGCGTCGCGGTCGAGGTTCATCACGGCGGTCATGCCGCACTCGATTCCCTTGGCCGCGTCGGCCATGGCCCTGCCGCGGAATGCGGCCAGCTCCACCGCCTGCTGTGCGGTGAAGACCCCGGCTGCTTCCAGCGCGGAGTATTCGCCCAGCGACAGACCGGCCAGATAGTCGGCCTTCACGCCGTTTTCCTTCAGGACAGCCGTGACACCGGCGGCAAAGGCCACCATGCAGGGCTGGGTGTACTGGGTCAGATTCAAAACGCCTTCCGGGTCGTCGAAGCAGACGCTCTGCAAATCAAAATCGAGGTCTGCGGCGTCGAACGCCTCCCGGAACGCGGGGTATCTCTCGTAAAGGTCTTTGCCCATGCCGGGGTGCTGAGAGCCTTGGCCGGCATACAGAATGGCAAGCTTCATTGGTGTTTCCTCCAATCGTCCATCAGTTCCTCCATCAGCTCCCGGACGCTCCGCATCCGGTCGAGACGGCTCACATTGGCTCCGCAGAAGAAGAGTCCCTCTTCCACGTTGCCCTTCACGGCCTCGATGAGGGCGTGGGTGATGCAGTAGGGCACCTTGGCCGGCTCGCAGGCTTTCAGGCAGCGGGCACAGTGCTTCGGCGGGAAGCGAAGTCCCTGCTCGAGCTTCTGCACCAGCGGGGTCGCCAGCGCACGGCCCGGCATCCCCACAGGGCTGTGGATGATGCGGACGTCCTCCGGCTTTGCGGCCAGCAGGACGTCTTTGTAGGTCTGGCTGGCGTCGCACTCATAGGTGGGGATGAACCGGGTGGCGAGCTGTGCGCCCGCAGCACCCATCTTTGCATAGTGGGCAATGTCCTCGCCCGTGTAGATGCCTCCGGCCACAAAGACCGGGATGGCGTGGCCGAACTGCTCTTCGAAAGGCTTTACCTCGGCCAGGACTTCGGGCAGGATCTCGTCGAGAGTCTGGCATTTCCCGGCCAGAAGCTCCTCCTCCGAAAAGCCCAGATGTCCGCCTGCCTTGCAGCCCTCGATGACCACGAAGTCGGCGGCGCGGTCAAACGCCTTGGCCCACCGGCGGAGGATGAGCTTTGCCGCACGGCCGCTGGACACGATGGGGGCCAGCGCCACGTCGGCACGTTTCACGAGCCCGGGCAGCTCCAGCGGGAGGCCCGCACCCGATACGATGGCGTCCACCCCCGCCTCCACGGCGGTGCGGACGGCGTCGGCGTAGTTCTGGGTGGCGACCATCGCGTTGATGGCCACCAGACCTGCGCCGCCTGCGATCTCTTTCGCTTTTTCGATCTCTTTTTTCAGGGCGCGGAGGTTGGCAGCGGCGGGGTCACGGGCAAAGTCCGGCTCCCGGTAGCCTGCATCGGCCGTGGAGATGCAGCCCATGCCGCCGCAGGCCGCGACGGCACCGGCCAGCCCGCCGAGGGAGACGCCGACGCCCATGCCGCCCTGTAAGATGGGCACAGCCAGCGGCTTTCCTGCGAGGGTCAGCATAATTCGCCCAGCGATTTCATCCGCTGCCTCCCGCTCTCCCACAGCTCGTCGAGGATGTCGGCCACAGGGCGCACCTCGTGGAGCATACCGGCCACCTGACCGGCCATCAGGCTGCCGGTGGCGGTGTCGCCCTCAAAGACGGCGCGCCGCAGGCTGCCCAGCGTGTATTTTTCCAGCTCCATCTTGTCAGCACCGGCCTTTTCCTGCCGGACGTACTCGCGGCTCATCCGGTTTTTCAGGACGCGGACGGGGGTGCCGCCGATGCGGCCGGTGACGATGGTGTCACTGTCCTTGGCCCGCAGGAGCGCGGCCTTGTAGTTCTCATGGATGGGGCACTCCTCGCTGACCAGCAGACAGGTGCCCACCTGCACGCCGCAGGCTCCCAGCGCAAAGGCTGCGGCCAGCTGACGGCCATCGGCGATGCCGCCTGCCGCGATGACAGGGACATCCACCGCGTCCACCACCTGCGGCACCAGTGCCATGGTGGTCATCTCGCCCACATGGCCGCCGCTCTCGGTGCCCTCTGCGATGACGGCATCCACGCCCAGCGGGACGAGGTGCTTGGCCAGAACGGCCGCTGCCACCACGGGGATGACCTTGATGCCGACTTCCTTCCACATGGAGATGTACTTGCCGGGGTTGCCTGCGCCGGTGGTGACGACCTTGACGCCCTCCTCCACGACGATCTTCGCAAACTCGTCGGCCTGCGGATGCATCAGCATGATGTTGACGCCGAACGGTTTATCGGTGAGCGCCTTGCAGCGGCGGATGTTCTCTCGCAGGGTCTCGACGTTCATGCCGCCTGCGCCGATGAGGCCCAGCGCACCGGCGTTGGAGCAGGCAGCGGCGAACTCGCCGGTGGCGATGTTGGCCATGCCGCCCTGAATGATGGGGTATTTCGTGCCCAGAATTTCGTTCAAAAGTTTCATCTGATACATCCCTTATAAGTAATCAGCATCCCGCCCCATGTCAGGCCGCCGCCGAAGCCGATGCAGGACACCTTCTGTCCAGCCTTGAGCAGCCCGGCCTCGGCCATCTCGTTGAGGGCCACCGGAATACTGGCCGCACTGGTGTTGCCGTGGCGATCCATGTTCTTGTAGAATTTTGCGGCGTCGGCGTGAAGCGCTTTCACACAGTGGTCGATGATGCGGCTGTTGGCCTGATGACAGACCACCCAGTCCACCTCGTCCAGCGTCAGCTGCGTCTCCTCCAGCACCTTGTGCAGGCAGCGGGGCAGTGCGTCCACCGCGAAGCGGAAGACGGCCCTGCCGTCCATGCTGATGGGGGCCGAGCCGGTGCGGCAGGGGCCACCTGCGTGGATGGCCTCGTCGCCCCGTGCTCCCAGCGTGATGGCAAAGGGTGCGTCGCACCGTTCAAAGACCGCTGCGCCTGCCCCGTCGCCGAAGAGGACGCAGGTAGAGCGGTCGGTCTGATCCATCAGGCGGGACAGCGCCTCACAGCCCACCACGAGGGCATACCGCCCGCCCAGCGTCGCCAGCAGGCCGCGGGCCACGGCGGTGCCGTAGATGAAGCCCGAGCAGGCTGCATTGACGTCCAGTGCGGGGCGGTCCTCCGGCAGGCCGAGGGCACGCTGCACCTGACAGGCCACGCTGGGGGTCGCGTCGGGGGCCGAAAGGGTGGCACAGACACAGCAGGCGATGTCCTGCGGCCCGAGGCCGCTGCGCTCCAGCGCCTGCTTTGCCGCTGCGATGGCCAGTGTGGCGGCAGATTCTTCCTCTGTGCACCAGTGGCGGGCGCGGATGCCGGTGCGGGTGGTGATCCACTCGTCGCTGGTGTCCACGGTGCGGCTCAGCTCTTCATTTGTGACCGTGCGGCCGGGCAAGGCCCCGCCTGTGGCGATCAACTGCAAACCGTTCATGCTCGTTTCGCTTCTCCGATCTGACGAAATTTTTTGTACCGCTGGTCGGCCAGTGCCTTGCCGCTCATCTTGCAGAGGGCGGTGAGGTGGTCTTTCAGGGCCGTGTCCAGCGCGGCAAAGAGGGCCGCGTGGCTGCGCTGTGCGCCGCCCACCGGCTCGGGGATGATCTCCTCCACGATGCCGTCCTTATAGAGATCCTGCGCGGTCAGCTTCATGATCTCGCAGGCCTCGCCGCTGCGGGAGGCATCCTTCCAGAGGATACTGGCGAAGCCCTCGGGGCTGAGCACCGAGTAGACGGCATTTTCCAGCATGAGGATGTGGTTCGCCACACCCAGCGCCAGTGCGCCGCCGGAGGAGCCTTCGCCCGTGACGACGGCGATGACCGGGACGGTCAGGCCGCTCATCTCCATGAGGTTGCGGGCGATGGCCTCGCCCTGTCCCCGCTCTTCCGCCTCCTTGCCGGGGTATGCGCCCGGCGTGTCGATGAAGGTGATGATGGGGCGGCCGAACTTTTCGGCCTGCTTCATGAGGCGGAGAGCCTTGCGGTAGCCCTCCGGCCCCGGCATACCGAAGTTGCAGGCCATGTTCTCCTCCAGCGTGGAGCCTTTGCGGTGGCCGATGACGGTCACGGGCATCCCGTGGAAACGGGCGATGCCGCCCAGAATGGCCCTGTCCTCCCGGCACTGACGGTCGCCGCACTGCTCAAAGAAGTCGGTGAACAGGGCGTTGATGGTCTCGTCGATGTGGGGGCGCTCGGGATGGCGGGCCAGAAAGACCCGATCCTCGGCGGTCAGCGGGCCGCAGCAGCGGAGGATCTCATCCTCCTCCACGGCCAGCTCGGCCAGCTCAGAGGCGTGGGCCGTGATGGCGGCCATCTGGCTGTCCTCGTCCTGTGCGCCGCCCCGCAGGGCTGCGATCTGGGCGTCCAAAGGAGCAAGCTGCTCCAGAAGTTCTTTTATCATTCCGTTTTCCTCCCGCCTGCATGGAGCTGCAGCAGCTGGATGAGGGTGGCGCGAAGCTCGCTGCGGGGCACGACCTTGTCCACAAAGCCGTGTTCCAGCTGGAACTCGCTGCGCTGGAAGCCCTCGGGCAGGCGCTCGCCGATGGTCTGCTCGATGACGCGGGGACCGGCGAAGCCGATGAGCGCGCCCGGCTCGGCCAGCATGATATCGCCAAGGCTGGCGAAGCTGGCGGTGACGCCGCCGGTGGTGGGGTGGGTCAGCACGCTGATGTACAGCCCGCCCTTGGCCGAAAAGCGCTCGATGGCGGCGCTGGTCTTGGCCATCTGCATGAGGCTGAAGATGCCCTCCTGCATCCGGGCGCCGCCGCTGGCCGAGAAGATGACCAGCGGAAGCTTTTTGGCAGCGGCATATTCGATGGCGCGGGTGACGCGCTCACCCACAGCCGTGCTCATGCTGCCCATGAAAAAGCGGCTGTCCAGCACTGCGGCCACCACAGCCACACCGCCGATGCGGCCCACAGCTGTGACAGCGGCCTCACTGAGGCCTGTCTTCTGGGTCTGGGCGGCGAGCTTGTCAGTGTAGCCGGGGAAGCCCAGCACATCCTGCGGGGCAAGCTCTTCGTCCAGCTCCCGGAAGCTGCCGCTGTCCAGCACGAGGCTCAGGCGGTAGTACGCGCCGATGGGCTGGTGATTGCCGCAGTTGGGGCAGACGAAGAGGCTCTTGGCCCAGATCTGGCGGGTGGCACGGCGTCCGCACTGCTTGCATTCCACAAACTGCGGCTCATGCCACGCCACACCGGCGTCCCGCCGGGCTTTGAGCTGGAAGGTGCGCTCCCGCATCCGGCCCGGGAGCAGGTCTCTGATGTCGTTCATCGTTATGCCTCAGCGTGTGCAGTCAGGTAGTTGAAGATGTCGCCGACGGTCTTCATGTTGGCCAGCTCCTCGTCGGGGATGGAGACGCCGAAGGCATCCTCCAGAGCCATGTTCAGCTCCACAGCGTCGAGGCTGTCGGCCTCGAGGTCCTCGGTCAGGCTGGCCTCCATCGTGACCTTCTCCTCCTCGCAGTTCAGGGTGTCAACGACGATCTTCTTCATATCCTCAAAAGTCATGGTAAGCTTCTCCTTTTATCTTGTATGTGTTGTGATATTGTGTCTGATACGGGCGAATCATCTCAGGCTGTTTAGTTAAATGTTTTGAGTGATTCGATAAGGTCATTATACTCGTCCACCCGGGATTGTCAATAGTTTTATCTAAAAAGTTTTAGCTTTCACGGTTCTTTCACAGGTTTTTACGCAACTTAAACATTATATAAGTTGCGTAAATCGAGGTGAAAACAGAAAAAATCCCCCTAAGCAACCACTCAGGGGGATCTTTGCATTTCTTATACCGTGATCTCGATCTGATTTCCTTCCACCGCGAGGACACAACTTTCATAATATCCGTCGCCGGTGATGCGCGGGCCGCTGAGGACCTCGTAGCCGTCCGCCTTGAGGCGTGCTGTCAATTCCTCCACCTTCTCTCGGCTTCCGACGCTGAACGCGATATGTGCGTAGCCGGTGCGGACGGCAGGCTTGGGCAGGTCGGACATACCGGGCTTATTCATCAGCTCGAGGCGTGCGCCCTCCCCGAAGGTAAGGAAGTAGGAGCGGAAGTCCGTCCGCGGGTTGTGGTAGCCCTCGTTCGGCACAGCGTCGAGGTAGCGGACGAAGAAGTCCTTTGCTGCCTCGAGGTCGTTGACGTACAACGCAGCGTGTTCGATTTTCATTGTGTCACCTTCCTATGTTTTACCAGATAGTATCCGATGCCGATGACGTCCGCCAGCGCCCAGCCGATGGGGACGCTGAGCCAGATGCCGGTGACGCCCAGCGGGGTGGCCGACAGCAGGTAAGCCAGCGCAACGCGGGTGCCCAGAGAGGCGATGGTCAGCACCACCGACATCCCCGGCTGGTTGACGGCGCGGTAGTAGCCGTAGAGCAGGAAGAGGAGGCCGATGCCGATGTAGCACGCGCCCTCGATGCGCAGATAGTGGACACCGGCGGCGATGATGTCCGCCTGCGAGGGGTCGATGAAGATGCCCATGAGGGAGGCGGCAAAGAGACAGACCATCACGCTGATAAAGATGCAGAAGAGCGCCGAGGTCAGCCCTGCGCTGCGGATGCCCCTGCGGATGCGGTCGGTCTGGCCTGCGCCGTAGTTCTGGGCCACATAGGTGGAGAAGGCATTGCCGAAATCCTGCACCGGCATATAGGCGAAGGAGTCGATCTTCACCGCCGCTGCGAAGGCCGCCATGATGACCGTGCCGAAGCTGTTCACGAGGCCCTGCACCATCAGGATGCCGAAGTTCATGATGGACTGCTGGACGCTGGTCATGACCGAAAGATTCAGGATGGCCGCAAGATTCTTCCTATCCCAGCGGCAGTCCTCCCGACGGGGGCAAAGCTCCGGGAATTTTTTCAGGGTATAGACGCCGATGCCGACGCCCGATACGAACTGTGAAAATACCGTTGCGCCTGCCGCTCCTTTGATGCCCCAGCCGAGGACGATGACGCAGAACAGGTCGAGGAAGACGTTCAGGATGGCCGACACGGCCAGAAAGACCAGCGGCACCACCGAGTTGCCGATGGCGCGGAGAAGGTTTGCAAAGTAGTTGTAGAGGAAGGTGGCCGTGATGCCGAGGAAGATGATGAGGAGGTAGTCCTTCATCAGAGGCTTCAGCTCTTCGGGCACCCGCAGCACCCAGAGGATGCCGTCCAGCCCCAGATAGACCAGCAGGTTCAGCACCAGCGCGATCCCCGCGATGAGGACGAAGGACTGGAACACGCTCCGGCGCATTTTTTCGGATTCGCCGCTGCCATACTGCATCGAGATGGCCGCGCCGCTGCCCATGCACAGGCCCAGCAAAATCGAGGTGAGGAAGGTCATGAGGGTGTAGGACGAGCCGACCGCCGCCAGCGCGTCGGCGCCGAGGAAGCGCCCCACCACCCATGTGTCGGCGATGTTATACATCTGCTGCAGCAGGTTGCCGAACATGAGAGGCAGGGCAAAGAGCAGGATGCTGCTGGTGATGGGGCCTGAGGTCAATGTACGCTGCATGGGACAAATTCTCCTTATTTACAGTTCAACAGAATTTCATGCGGTATTCTTTGGGGGTACAGTGTTTGATCTCCCGGAATATCTTGATAAAGTAACTGCTGTCTGTAAAGCCGCACTCCGCGCCGATCTCGCCGGTCTTGAGCCGGGTAGAGCGAAGCAGCTCGGCGGCTTTTTCCACCCGGTACTGCTTGACGTACTGGATGGGCGTGATGCCCAGCATCTGCCGGAAGCTGCGCAGACAGGCGCTCTCGCTGAGGGCCACGCTGTCCGCGATGAGCTGGACGGTAAGCTCCTCAGAATAGTGCTCCTCCACGAACCGAAGCATCTGCTTCATCCGCTCAGAGGCGATCTGCTCCTGCTGGGACACCTTCGTCCGCCCGCCCACGCACTGGGTGCTCAGCAGCCGCAGGGCCAGCGAAAGATGATAGCGCACCCGGTTCTCGTAGTCGAAGGGTTCGTCGGACACTTCCTTCCAGCTGTCGTGCAGGCAGCCCAGCACCTGTCGCTGCCACGGCACCGACTCGTCCAGCAGAAAGAAGGCCGGGGCATCGGGCTGGGTCATGGGGCGGATGAGCTTCTGCCAGAAGATGGTATCCATGCCCCCCGTGAGCCGCGGGTGGAACACCCCCGAGTGGAGCAGGGCCGTGCCCTCCGATGCCTGTTCCACCGCGTGGAGGGCCCCCGAGTTGATAAAGACGCCCTGCCCGGTCTGCAAGGTCAGGCGGGTCTTGTTCACGTCCACATGGAGGGGGCCTTTCATGCAGAGCACATATTCAAATTCCTCGTGCCAGTGCCACGCCACCGAGTAGCTAGACAGATCTTCGGCGTAGCAGGCGATGGGAAACAGGGCGCTGCCGTGCTGCGCCAGCTCCCGGCCCCTCTCGCTGGCCACAATGACATCGTGGCAGATGTTTAGTGCCATATTCGCCAATTCCTTTCCCCAAAACATTGAAGCTTTTTTGTCAAAGCCGATTTTGTTGTACAAAAAATCTGCTTTTGTTCTATCTTCTCCGCTGGTTTCGTGGTATTATTTCATCGGAACGGATAAGCTCAGTATAGCACCGTTCCCGGGCGGTTACAACCCCTGACGCCGGTTCTTTTCCGCGCGGGGTGACCGCTCCCCATGCAGCGGCCGCGATGTCCGATCTGCACCACGACCCGCAAAAACATATCAGTTACGGAGGTATTTATTATGCTTCGCATCGAATATTTTGATAAAAACCGCTTTATGAAACAGGTTGCCGCAAGCCGCGGCAGCATCATCCTCCATCTGGACAATGGCACCACCTGCGACCTCAAGAAGGACCGTGAGGCGTCCGCCATCTTCCAGACCATGGACGCCCCCAAGAAGGGCTTCAGCATCAGCGTGAGCGACCCCGCTGATGTCACCGGCTTCCTGCGCTATATGCTCGAGGCTGGCCGCGCCTGCTAAACAGTCATCTACTATTCTTCATTATTCATCATCACAGCAAAACGGGACGGCCCGCTCTGGCATTTGTCAGAACGGGCCGTCCCGTTTTGTCCTATTTTGATGTCACAGGATGCACCGGCTGATGGCGCGGGCCACGGCCAGAAGCTCCTCCTGCCCGATGAAGCCGAACTTCATCTCGTGCTCGTCGGCGTAGCAGACCGTCAGCTCCGAGGTCTGCAGCGGGTCGCCGAAGCCGGCGGTCTGGATGCCGAAGTGGACGATCTTCCGGTAGGGCAGGACGAAGATCTCCTGCCGGGTGCCGGTGACGCCCTGCATATCTACGATAAAGATGCGGTGGCTCGTGAAAACGGCCTGATCGCGCACCGTCTTGTATGCGCCGACGATGCTCTCGCCGTCCAGCAGGAGCGCCTGCACATTCTTGCAGATCTCCTTCTCCTTGATGCGCATAAGGTTCTGCATCGGCTTTTCCCGAAATTCCATACAGCGTCTCCCCTTCCTTTATCCTTTATAATAAGGTATTCTGGGCTAAGTATAGCATTTCTACCCTTCCGCTTCAAGTCGTTCTCGCCTTTTGGGCCGGGTTGTGCTATACTGAGAGCTGATTCAGAGTTTCAACCTCTCCGTCATCGCTGGCGCGATGCCACCTCCCCTATCGAGGGGAGGTTTTGGCAGTACGTAAAGCCTAATCTCTTCGCCAGAGGCTCCCCTCGGTAGGGGCAACAACGACGACCGCCGCCAATGGCGGAAACAGGGAGTCGCTGTTGGGGCAGCGGCCAGCAAGACGCAAACGAAGTGCTGCGGATGCTGGGTGCCGCAACCCGGCCTTGTCGAGCGAATGCGAGACTGAGAGGTTATTTCCTTAGAAAAGAGGTTTATCATATGGAGATCATCGTTCATCAGGCCATTCTCCACGTTCTGGACACCACGCTGGACGCACCTGTCCTCAGCGGCAGCTGCATGGAGATGACCGCCGAAAAGACAGCCTATTTACAGTACCACATCGAAAAACTGCTGGCCAGCGACGACATCCGCCAGTGCCGCCCCCTGCCGGACTCGGCTTTCCGGTACGAGCTGGAGCAGAACAAGGACTTTATCGACCTGTCCTGCCGCATCGCGGGCGTCCTGTTCGACTATATGCACGCCCACACCACCATCCCCGGGGCCGACCTCGCCGTGGTGGACTTTACCCGGGACGGTCAGCCGTGGCTCGCCGTCCTCAAGCTGAACTACAAAAACGGCTACACCCACTACACCGAGAGCGTGGACGGTGCGCCTGTCAACTCCATCATCCAGCAGCGGGCCTGCCTGCCCACCCAGAGCGGCAAGGTGGAGGAGGGCGCACTGGTGGACCTGACCGACTACTCCATGAAGCTGCTGGAAAAGAAATTCGACATCGACGGCCACAAGGAGTTCTATCTCTCTACCGTCGTTTTCCAGTACACCACCGCCGAGCCGGAGAAGAAAAAGCTTCAGGCCATTCAGGATGCCGCCGTGCAGGCCGTGCAGGAAAACTATCAGGACGAGCCCCATGTCGAGGCACAGGTGGCCATGCTCATCGCCAATCAGGCCGCCGACAACGACAACAAGGTGACGGTGGAGCAGGTGCGCCAGCAGCTGGCCGAGGAATACCCGCTGGCCGCCGTCCCCTTCGACGACTATGTGGAAAAGAGCGACATCCTCGAGCCGGCGCAGGCTCAGCAGTCCGTCACCGTCTCGCCCTCCCGCATCCGCCGGATGGAGAGCCGCAGCATCCATACCGCCAGCGGCATCGAGGTGAAGATCCCCACCGAGATCCTCTCCGAGGACTCGGCGGTGGAGTTCCTCCACGCCGAGGACGGCAGCATCTCCCTGCTCATCAAGAATGTCATCCTGTAACAGAAAGGAGTCTCCCTCATGGACCTCGCCCTTATCACCGCCCAGCAGGTGGCGGAGCTTTTCATCCTCATGGGGCTGGGTGCCCTCGGTGCCAAGACCGGCCTGCTGCGCCCCGAAGGCAAGCAGACCCTCTCGAATCTGCTGGTCAACCTCGTCGTGCCCGCTATGATCATCAACTCCTACCGGATGGATTTCAGCCCCGAGATCCTCCGCAATCTTCTGGCTGCCTTCGCCCTGAGCATCCTGTCCAGCCTGCTGGGCCTTGTCATCACCCTGCTGTTCACGGCCCGCAGCAAGGACAGCCGGACCCCCATCTTCCGGTTCGCCTGCATCTTCTCCAATGCAGGCTACATGGGCCTTCCCCTCATCTCGGCGTTGTTTGGCTCCGAGGGCCTGCTTTACGCCAGCGCCTACTTTACCATCTTCAATCTTCTGCTCTGGACGCTGGGCTACAGCATCGTCAGCGGCAGCTCTGACCCCAAAAAGGTGGCCGGAAGCCTGCTGCGCTGCCCGGCCATCTACGCCATCGTCGTGGGCCTTGTCCTCTACCTCTTCCAGATCCCGCTGCCCACTCTCATCACCCAGCCAATGGAGCTTCTGGGCGACATGAACACTCCCCTCTCCATGCTCATCACCGGAATGCTCATCGCCTCGGGCGACCTGCGCCGCATCCTCACCGACAAGCACATCTGGGAGCTTACCGTCGTCCGGATGTTCTTTATCCCGGTGCTGACCATTGCGGCCTTTGCTGCGCTGGGCCTTTTCCGCTATGGCATGGCCACGCAGGTGGTGCTGCTGCTGGAATGCTGCCCCGCCGCCGCCATCACCTCGGTGTTCGCCGTCCAGTTCCGGCACGATGAGCAGTTCGCCGCCGGCAGCGTCGTGCTGACCACCCTGCTGAGCATCCTGTTCCTTCCGCTGTGCGCGCTCGCACTTACGATGTTCTGATGCCCTCTCAGGCGCTTTGCGCCAGATTCCCCTTTTTGTCGCTTGCGCGACATCTTCCCCCGGCCGGGGGAAATCTTTCCTCAAAGGAGTAAAAACCATGTCCGATATTACCATCCGCAACGCCGCCTTAGCCGACGCTCCCCGCATTCTGGAGATCTATGCCTACTACGTCGAGCACACGGTCATCACCTTCGAGTACGATGTGCCGTCGCTGGCCGAGTTCGAGGGCCGGATGCGGGACATCATGCAGAAGTACCCCTACCTCGTCATCGAGCGGGACGGCCGCATCGAGGGCTACGCCTACGCCCACGCTTTCGTGGGCCGCGCGGCCTACGACTGGGCCGCTGAGCTGACCATCTACCTCGACCACGATGCCCGGCGCGGCGGACTGGGCCGTACCCTCTACGAGGCGCTGGCCGACCGGCTCAAGGGGATGGGCATCCTGAACCTCTACGCCCGCATCGGCTACCCGCAGAAAGAGGACGAATACCTCACAAAAAACAGTGCCCAGTTCCACGCCCATCTTGGCTTCACCCTCGCGGGCACCTTCCACAACTGCGGCTACAAATTCGGCCGCTGGTACGATATGATCTGTATGGAGAAGATCATCGGCGAGCACAAGCCCGACCAGCCGGATGTCGTGCCGTATCCGTATTGACCCCAAACCAAAAAGCAGGTGCATCCAACCGGGTGCACCTGCTTTTTGCTTTATTTGTTCTCCATCTGCTCCTTATGGTATTGCAGCGTATACAGCTGATAATACCGGCCATGGGCGGCGAGAAGCTGTTGATGGGTGCCCTGCTCGAGTATTTTGCCGTGAGACAGGACGATGATATTGTCCGCGTGCTGGATGGTGGAGAGGCGGTGGGCCACGATGAGCATGGTGCCCACGCTCCGCATCTTTTCGAGGGAGTCCTGAATGAGCAGCTCCGTCTCGGTGTCGATGTTGGCGGTGGCCTCGTCCAGTATCATAACGCTGGGCTTATGGAGGATGGTGCGGGCAAAGCTGAGCAGCTGGCGCTGGCCCGCCGAGAAGTTGTTGCCCCGCTCCCGCACCTCCTCGTCAAGGCCGTGCTCCAGCTTGTCGATGAAGTGGTCAGCGTTGACGTACCGGCAGACCTTCATGATCTCGTCATCGGAGATATTCTCTTCCCGCAGGACGATGTTGCTGCGGATGGTGCCCGAGAAGAGGAACACATCCTGCAGCATCTGGCCGAAGTGGCGGCGGAGGGAGGAGATCTTGATCTTCCGGATGTCGATGCCGTCGATCAAAATTTCGCCCTTCTGGAACTCGTAATTGCGGCAGATGAGGGAGAGGATGGTGCTCTTGCCCGAGCCGGTGGAGCCGACGAAGGCCACCGTCTGGCGCGGCTCGACATGGAAGGAGACGCCCTGCAGCACCCACTCGCCGGGGACGTAGCTGAACCAGACGTCGCGGAACTCGATGTCCCCCTTCACCTCGTCCAGTTCGATGGCATCGGGGGCGTCGGTCATCTGGGGCTGGATGTCCATGATGGAAAAAACCTTCTCCGAGGACGCCAGCGCCGACTGCAGCCAGTTGAACTGCTCGGCGAGGTTCTGGATGGGGGTGAAGAACTTGGAGATGTACATATAAAAGGTGACGATGGTGCCGCTGGAAATGGTCTGCCCGAAGAAAGAAACATGGTCCAGATGGCCCATGCCGCCCAGATAGAACAGGCAGAGGATGGAGCTGATGTACAGCATATACACCAGCGGGCGGAAGACGCCGAAGACGAAGATCTGCTCCTGCGTGGCCTTGGCGAGGGTCTGGCTCTTCTGGCGGAACTCCTCCATCTTCTCGTCCTCGCGGCCAAAGATCTGGGTGACTTTGATGCCCGAGAGGTTCTCGGAAAGATAGGTATTGATGTCGGTGGTGGCATCCTTCACTTTGCGGTAGGCACGGCGGGAGAACTTGCGGAAGATGACCGTGAAGAGGAGGATGAAGGGCACGAAGCAGAGCACCATCAGGGTCAGGGCGTAGTTCAGACAGAGCATCGCCGCCAGAATGCCCAAAATGACGAAGGCGTTCTTGGTCAGGTTGACCAAGAGGTTGGTGAACATCATGGAGATGGCGTTGGTGTCGTTGGTCACACGAGTGACCAGCTTGCCCACCGGGATGTCGTTCAGCTGGCCATGGGAAAGGGACTCGATGTGGGTAAAGAGGTCTTCGCGCAGGTCGGAGATGATGCGCTGGCCCACCCGTTGCAGGATGACCGCCTGCAAATAGGTGCTGCCCATCGAAAAGACCAGCACGCCCCCATAGACGGCCACGCTGACGTAGAGGCTCCGGAGCGCGAAATCGCCTCCCACAAGCTCTTCGATATAGCCCACGATGAGGGGCGAGGCGATGTCATAGGCGATGGAGAAGAGGACGAGAAAGCCCACCACGATGAACTGGTTCCGGTAGGGCTTGGCGTAGCCGAAGAGGCGGCGTAAAATCTCGCCGTCGGCCATGCTGCGCTCGAAGCCCATGGAGGTCTTCTTATCCTTGACGCAGACGTAGGCGATGAGCAGCAGCACCGACACGGTGCCGATGACGCCCCCCACCAGAAGAAGCGGATTCAGACTCATCATGCGTTGCCACCTCCCACTTCGTCCTCAAGCTTCTGCAGATCGACCATCCTGCGGTACTCCGGGCAGGAGGCATAGAGCTGGTCGTGGGGGCCGACGGCCTCCACTCTGCCGTCCTCGAGAAAGACGATCTTGTCCAGTCCTTCCACCGTCGAAATGCGGTGGGCGATGAGCAGGGTGGTCTTTCCGGCCCGGCTCTTTTTCAGGTTGTCCAGAATGATCTTCTCTGTCCGGGTATCCACCGCAGAGACGGAGTCATCGAGGATCAGGATGGGCGCGTCCTTCAGCAGAGCACGAGCGATGGAGATGCGCTGCTTCTGGCCGCCCGAGACGGTGACGCCGCGCTCGCCGAGAACGGTCTCATAGCCGTCCTTGAAATCCACGATGTTGTCCCGGACGTCAGCGAGACGGGCCGCCCGCTCGATGTCCTCCGGAGAGGCTTCGTCCACACCGAAGGCGATGTTGTGGGCGATGGTATCCGAGAAGAGGAAGTTGTCCTGCGGGACATAGGCGCAGGCCTGCCGCACCGAGCGGATGGAGACGCGGTTGACGTCCTTCCCATCCACGAAGAGGGTGCCGTCGGGCACATTGTAGGTGCGGAGAAGCAGGTCCACCAGCGCCGTCTTGCCCGCGCCGGTCTTGCCCACGATGCCCACGCTCTCGCCGGGGGCGACGGTGAAGGAGATGTCCTTCAGCACATCGAACTCACCATCGGGGTAGCGGAAGGTCAGGCCGCGGAACTCGATGCCTCCCTTGGGGGATTCGAGGTCGGGCACGCCGTCCCGGTCGGCCACATCAATGGGGGCGTCCAGCAGCTCGGTGATGCGGTTGAGGGAGGCCTTGCCGCGGGAGGTCTTCTCGATGAGCATCGAGATGGCCATAATGGGCCAGACGATGGCCTCGAAGTAGCCGATGTACTCCACCAGCTGGCCCGCGTTGAAATTGCCCTTGTAGACGAGGAAGCCGCCGTAGCCAAGGATGACGCAGACCACCGACTCCACGAAGAACGTCACCATTACTTCAAGTAACACCGAGATGCGGGTATACTCCACGTTGACCTCTTCGTTTTCTTTATTGAGCTTCCGGAAGGCGATCAGCTCTTTCAGCTCCTTGACGAAGGCCTTGATGACCGCAATGCCGGAGAAATTCTCCTGCGCAAAGTCGGACAGAGCCGAGAACGCCTGCTGGCGCTTCTCCCACGTTCTGGTCATGGTCTTGCCCATTACCGTTCCGATAGCGAACATAAACGCCGCCGGGATGAGGGCCAGTAAGGTCAGGCGGGTGTCCATCCGCCACATTTTATAAAGGGCCAGCAGGCCCAGCACCAGCGCGTCGAAAAACATCAGGATGCCATCGCCGAAGCACTCCTGAATGGTGTCGAGGTCGTTGGTGTAGAGGCTCATGAGGTTGCCGACCTTATTCACCTGATAATACTGCTGCGACAGGCGGCGGCTGTGGTCGAACATCCGCTCCCGCAGGTCGGCCTGCACCCGGATGCTGGTGCCGAAAAAGCAGATACGCCACAGAAAGCGCCCTACCACCATAAACAGCACGATCCAGATCATGGGCAGGCAGATGTGCTGGAAGAGCACCTCTCGGGTAAAGGGCATCGTCTCGCCCTTCACCACCACCTGCCCGAGGTTGACGCCGTTGATGACCAGCCGGTAGAGCTGGGGCACCAGCAGCTGGATGTAATCCACCATCAGCAGCGACAGGATGCCCAGCAGCAGCGTGGGCGCGTAGCGCAGGTAATAGCGGTTGATGTACTTGCCGAAGATCACTGTTTTTCCCTCCTTTTCCCAGAGCACAGAGGCGAGCCGACGCCCGCGGGCAGAACTCCCGCAGGCGGTCAGCCCGCCTCTGTTTGTTGCACGATAGCCCCAGTATACGGCCCGGGACACAGAGTTGTCAACATCTGCTGCCGGAAATGTTGAAAAAAGCCATCGTCGTGCATCACTGCACAAACGATGGCTTCATGTTGGAGCGGCCGACGAGGCTCGAACTCGCTACCTCCACCTTGGCAAGGTGGCGCTCTACCAGATGAGCTACGGCCGCAGATCCATTGTGGCGTGCCGGGCGCTCCCGGCGACGTCGATTATTATACCGCAGTTTTCTGCCCTTGTCAACCATAAATTTGCATTTTTCGAAAAAAGAGCCGTCGCCGTCCCCCTGCTGCGCACAAAACTGCGCCGTCGTTCAAGTTTGTCCGGACTGACGCGAAGAAAATTTAATTGCTTTCCTATTTTAAAGCCGTTATAATTAAGGTTGTCAAATCGTTGCTGAACTTTCGCGCCTGCTGCTTCGGGCCGCACCGGGGATCAGGCGTGTTTTCATGCATGGGAATATGTCGTCAGAAAAAGGAGCAAACGCAATGTACAAGATCACGGAAAAGGTGGCGCTCAACCCCACCGTTACAAAGATGGTCATTGAAGCCCCCCTCATTGCCAAAAAGGCAAAGCCGGGCCAGTTTATCATTGTGCGCCCGCTCGAGGACAGCGAGCGCATCCCCCTCACCGTCGCAGGCTACGACCGGGAAAAGGGCACCGTGGACATCATCTTCCAGATCGTCGGTGGTACCACGATGGAGCTGAACAGCCTTGAGGTGGGCCAGAGCGTCCACGATTTCGTCGGCCCGCTGGGCCGCGCCACCGAGACCGAGGGCCTGAAGAAGGTCTGCGTCGTCGGCGGCGGCGTGGGCTGCGCCATCGCTCTGCCCATCGCCCGGGAGCTGCACGAGCAGGGCTGCGTCGTCCACAGCGTCGTGGGCTTCCGCAGCAAGGATCTGCTCATCCTCGAGGATGAGTTCAAAGCCTGCAGCGATGAGCTGCGCATCATGACCGACGACGGCAGCTACGGCACCAAGGGCGTTGTCACCGCCGCCCTCGATGAGCTGGTAGCCGCTGGCAACCAGTACGACCTCGTCATTACCATCGGCCCTCTCATCATGATGAAGTTCGTGGTCAAGACCTGCCAGAAGCACGGCCTCAAGAGCATCGTCTCCATGAATCCCATCATGATCGACGGCACCGGCATGTGCGGCGGCTGCCGCCTGACCGTGGGCGGCGAGACCAAGTTTGCCTGCGTGGACGGCCCCGACTTCGACGGCGACCTCGTGGATTTCGACGAGGCCATGGCCCGCGGCACCATGTACCGCCCCTTTGAGGCCAAGGCCCGCGAAAAGGCCTGCAACCTGTTCAAGACTCAGGAGGGAATGTAAGATGGCTTTCAATATGGACCCCAAAAAGTGCCCCATGCCCACTCAGGACCCCAACGTCCGCAACAAGAATTTTGAGGAAGTGGCTCTGGGCTACACCGCCGAAATGGCCGTGAACGAGGCCAAGCGCTGCATCCACTGCAAGAATAAGCCCTGCCAGACCGGCTGCCCCGTCGGCATCGACATCCCCGAGTTCATCGGCCATGTGGCCGAGGGCGACTTCGAGGCCGCCTATCAGGTCATCAACCGCTCCTCCTCCCTGCCCGCCGTCTGCGGCCGCGTCTGCCCGCAGGAGAGCCAGTGCGAGGGCAAGTGCACCCGCGGCATCAAGAATGAGCCGGTCGGCATCGGCCGTCTGGAGCGCTTCGTGGCCGACTGGCACCGCGAGAATGTCCACACCGCTCCCATCGTGCCTGCACCCAACGGCCACAAGGTCGCCATCATCGGCGCAGGCCCTGCCGGCCTGACCGCTGCCGGTGATCTGGCCAAGCTGGGCTACAAGGTCACGGTCTACGAGGCCCTGCACGTGGCTGGCGGCGTGCTGATGTACGGCATCCCCGAGTTCCGTCTGCCCAAGGCCATCGTCCAGCAGGAGATCGACGGCCTCCGGAAGATGGGCGTCGATTTCGAGTGCAACATGGTCATCGGCAAGGTGCTGACCATCGACGAACTGATGGGCGAGTACGGCTACGAGGCCGTCTTCGTGGGTTCCGGTGCCGGTCTGCCCCGCTTCATGGGCATCCCCGGCGAGAGCCTGAAGGGCGTCTACTCCGCCAACGAGTTCCTCACCCGCTCCAACCTGATGAAGGCCTATCTCCCCACCAGCAAGACCCCCATCCGCACCGGCAAAAAGGTGGCGGTCGTGGGCGGCGGCAATGTGGCAATGGACGCTGCCCGCAGCGCCCTCCGTCTGGGTGCGGAGACGGTCTACATCGTCTACCGCCGCGGCATGGCCGAGCTGCCTGCCCGTAAGGAGGAGGTCGAGCACGCCGAGGAGGAGGGCATCATCTTCAAGACCCTCTGCAATCCCGTGGAGATCCTGCCCGGCGAGGACGGCTTCGTCAGGGCCATCACCTGCATCGAGATGGAGCTGGGTGAGCCGGATGCCTCCGGCCGCCGCCGCCCCATCGAGAAGAAGGGCAGCGAGTTCACCATGGACGTGGACACCGTCATCATGAGTCTGGGCACCAGCCCCAATCCTCTCATCCGCTCCACCACGCCGGGCCTCGAGACCAACCGGCACGGCTGCATCGTCACCGAGGGCGACGAGGGCAAGACCAGCCGTGAGGGCGTGTATGCCGGCGGCGACGCTGTCACCGGCGCAGCCACCGTCATCAAGGCCATGGGCGCAGGCAAGGCTGCCGCCAAGGCCATCGATGAGTACATCCGGAACAAGTAATTTCAGATAACCAAAAAGCAGGGCATCCCGCCGGGATGCCCTGCTTTTTATCGATAAAATTTCGCTGCCTCGCTGTTTTCCAGCGTCAGCAGGCGCATCTTCTTTTCCACCCCGCCTGCATAGCCGGTCAGGCTGCCGCCGCTGCCCACCACCCGGTGGCAGGGCACGATGAGGGAGACGGGGTTGTGCCCCACAGCGCCGCCCACCGCCTGTGCCGAGACGCGCTTTCCGCTTTGCTCGGCCAGCTGTCCCGCCAGCGCGCCGTAGGTCGTGGTCTGGCCGTAGGGGATCTTCCGCAGCAGCGCCCACACCGCCTGCCGGAAGTCCGAGCCGACGAGATGGAGCTTCGGCGTGAAGTCCGGCTCCCGACCCGAAAAATAGACATCCAGCCAGCGGCAGGCGGCGTCCAGCGCCGGTGTCATCTTCTCCTCATGCTCCGGAGCAAGTTTTGCCGCAAAGTATTTCTGCGTCTCGAACCACAGCCCGGTCAGGCCCTCTTCGTCCGCTGCCAGCAGAATCCCACCCAGCGGCGAATCATAGTGCATCGTGTACGTCATCGCAGCTCCCCGCATGAAAGACCTGAGATCAAGCGCCGTGCGTGGCGCGAGTACGCTTTTCGGCCAGCGTCCTGAGCAGGACACTCACCACAGCAAAACCGATGGCCATACCGAAGATAGCGCGGATGGTGGAGAGGAAATAGAGCTTGGCATTGAGCATATCTCCCGAGAAGACATAGAGCATCGTGTAGTAGAGGCTGCCACCGGGAATCATGGGCACGGTGGCGGGCATCTGGAGCACGACGGTAGGAACCTTGATGCGCCGGGCCAGAACTGCGGCCATTAGACTGCAGAACATGGCCGACGCCATATTGCCTGCGAAGTCCCCGGCCAGCGCGTTCACTGCCAGATAGACGGCCCACGACAAGCCAGCATTGAGGGCGATGAGCACCATGTACTTTTTGCGCACACCGAAGACAATGGAGAAGCCGAGGCCTCCCAGCGCACCAGCTAATATCTGCCCCATTACAGCACCTCCTCTGCAAGGACGGTCGCAAGCAGGAAACCGCCCGCAATGCTGGCCGCAATGAGCAGGGATTCCACAAACCGAAACAGACCTGTGATGCTCTCGCCCAGCAGCATATCCCGCATCGCGTAGGTAATGGGGATGCCGGGAATGGTCAGCATGATGCATCCGATGAGAATTTTGTCCAGATGGACACCGATGCCTACCCGGACGAGGATGCAGCCCAGAAAGCCCGTCACGATGGAACAGACCAGATAAAACAGCAGCTGGTTCTCCTTTTTGTAGATGCCTTTCCGATCCATCCAGTTGATGAAACAGGCGAGGATGATCGTCGCCGGGACATCGGCCAGTCTGCCGCCGAAGAAGACAGTGAAGCTTCCCGCCGCCAGCATCGCGCCGACGTAGCTGATCCACGCCGCCTCCGGCTTCGGGTACTTGATGGCCTCTATACGGGAAATGATGTCCTGCGGCGGAGGGCAGGTGGCGCAAATTTCGCGGGAAAGAGCATTCAACTGTTCTACCCGGTCGAGGTTGGTGGCATAGCCTCCGGCGATGCGCCGGGCCTTGACGATCTCGTCGCCGTCCGGCGTGCGTGCCGTGACCTCAATAAGGGAGGTAATGGTAAACACACCCACCTTATGCATCCCATAGGCGTGGAGGATGCGGGTGATGGTGTCCTCCACCCGCGTCACCTCTCCGCCTGCTAGAAGCAGGGCTTTTCCCATATCAAGGCTGGCATCGACCAGCTGTTCTTCCGGTGTTCTCATCTTGTGTACTCTTTCGTGTGTTACTTGTTGTGGCTGTTCCTATCAGCTATTATAAACATTCATATCCACCTTGTCCAGTTGACGAGCGATGAGCATAGTGCCCACAAGGTCGCTGGTGTTGTTCATCAGGGTATGGATGGGGTCGATGGCTGGCCAGATTGCAGCCAGAATGGGGATAAGGGTCAAAGGCATACCTATGGCCTCCAGCAGGACGGTGGACATGACGATGCCTGCGCCCTTTACGCCTGCAGCGCCTACCGAGAGGATGATGCCGAGGAAGATGAACTGGGCCAGAGAGGCAACCGTGACAGGCATACCGTAGAGGTTGGAAGCGAAGATACAGCACAGGCCGATGAACATAGCGAAACCGTTCATACCGCAGGTGTTGCCCAGAGGCAGGGTGAAGCCATAGATGTTCTCGGGGACACCCAGCTTCTCGCCGGCGACCTTGATGGAGATGGGCAGAGTGGCGGCAGAAGAAGTGGTGGTGACAGCAACGATCATAGGCTCAGAAATCTTCTTCATGAAGGAGATGACCGGCACGCGGGCCAGCAGCTTGATGAGGAGCGGATAGACAATGAGCAGGATCGTAATGCCGCAGCCGTAGTCCATGATGATGAAGGAGACGACCTCTTTCATAGTAGCGCCGCTGATGGTAGAGACCATCGTAGCCATCAGGGAGGCGATGCCGATGGGAGAGACTGCCATGATGTACTCGACGATCTTCAGCATGACGTCGCTGCCCTGATCGATGAAGGATGTAAAGACCTTCGCCTTCTCACCCAGACTCAGCAGGGCCACGCCGAGGAAGAGGGCGAAGACGATGACCTGCAGCATGTTGGCCGTTGCCATCGCGTTGACGACGTTATCGGGCACCCATGAGACGACGTTGTCAATGAAGTTATAGGTCACGCTCTCCACGTTGGCCGACGCGTCCAGAAACTCGGTAGTGCCTTTTCCCGGCTGAAAGATAAGGCCCACGATGACGCCAACCGCAGAGGCCAGACCCGAGGTGAAGAGGATATAGAGGACAAAGCGGAGACCAACAGAGGCCAACTGCCTGATGTCGCCCATCTTGCAGACGCCGCTGGTGATGCTGAAGAAGACCAGCGGGACCATGATCATTTTGAGTAAGCGGAGGAAGATGGTGCCCAGCGGAGACAAGGCAGAGGCGAGAGAGGGCGAGATAAAGCCGATGGCAAGACCGATGACGATGCCAATGAGGATACGGCCACCGAGGCCGAGTTTCTTTTGTTTCTTAGACTCAGTCATGGTATTTTCTCCTATATCAAATTTACTCTTCTCTTTTTATCCGATTCTTTCTTACTTTGCAGCCTTGACCATGTCAGCCGTGATCTGCAGGAACTCCTCGATGTCCTCCACCGAGTTGACGTGGAGGGGAGAAAGGCGGACGACGCCCTTCAGACCGAAAGCGTCCAGCATACGGCGCGAGTACAGGCTGGACGCGGAACGGTCAAAAGTGACGATGCCGCGCTTGTCGTACTCCTTAACAGCCTGCTCACAGGGAATGTTAGCCAGCTCGATACCAAGGATGAGGTCGCGGGTGGTCAGGTCCTTGCCATCCATCTGAACGGTAACGCCCTCCATGTGGCGCAGGCCGGGCATCTTGTCGGTGCCATCCAGCATCAGCTCCAGCAGGCCGCGCTCGTGATCGGCGATCCGTTTCATGCCGACCTCGTACAGGGCGCGGCGGTCCGTCTCATCAGGATCCTTCACCTTGCCCAGAGCAACGACGTACTCGATGATCTGCTGCACGGCGGCGAACTGTGCGGTGGCCGGGCTGCCGATCTCCCAGTCGTTCTTGGCCTTGCCCAGCAGACGGTAGTGGTCAAACTCGGCCACACGGTCAGACAGCCATGCCAGCGCAAAGCCGCGGACGCCGAAGAACTTGTAGGGGGCGAAGTGCATCATGTCCACGCCCAGTTCCTCGGGGTTCAGGGCACCGTGGGGAGCGTGCTGGACGGCGTCGCAGATGATGAAGATATCAGGGTTCTTCTCGCGGGCTTTCTTGCAGATGGTCTTCAGGTCGTAGATGTAGCCGGAGATATTGGACGCGGCCATGCAGCTCAGCACAGCAGTATTCTCATCGATGAGGTCGAGGACTGCTTCAGCGTCCACGCCGCCGGTAGCGGGGTTGGCCTGTGCCACACGCAACTCACAGCCGTGTTTGCTGGCGTTGTAGGTCATAGCGTCGAAGGAGGAGGGGTGCTCCAGCACAGTTGTGACATAGTTGGTACCCTTGGCATGGTCGGCGAAGATGCGGGCCACATCCATCATGATCTGGGAGGCGGTGTAGCTGGGGTAGATAACGCCGGTCTTTGCGCCGAAGATAACGCTCTTAATGTCGATGCGGGCCTTATCTTCCAGTGCCAGCAGTTCCAGAGCCAGCTCGTTGGAGTGCTCAGAGGCATCGGGCATCTCGCTGACACGCTTAAATTCGTCCTCTGCGGCCTTCAGGCGAAGGGAGCCGCCGGCATTGTCCATAAACAAGCGGTGACGGCCCTTGATGTCGGTATCAACATAGTTGAACTTCTCACGCAGAGCGGCCAGTTCCTCTGCGTCGAACATGTTTGCGGTGTACTTGCTTGCAGCCATAGTAATTACTCCTTTTGTCCTGATGTGCTCGGGGTCGCTTGTCTGTTTTTGCAGTTTTTGCTAGCAAAATTTCTTAATTTTGCTCACATCTGCTGCTTTCTTTATGCATATTATACTATGTTTTGCATTTATTGACAAATCGATTATTTTTCTCTATAATATAAAAAATGCTTATATTTGACAAAGAAGGAGTGGACTTTTTGTGGACCATGACCTTTTCGAGACCTATGTCGTCCTCTGTGAAACGGGTAGCATCACCAAGACGGCAGAGCTGCTCTACAAGACCCAGCCTGCCATCTCTGCCCGCATCCAGCAACTGGAAAACGAGCTGGGCTGTACCCTCGTCCACCGCGAAAAGGGCAAAAAGAACATCATTCTCACCCCGCGCGGCGAGGCATTCCTGAAAACTGCGCAAAAATTCATAGAGCTTTATGGTGAGATAGACGAAACGCGCTTCTTCCTCTCCAACTCCATCACCATCTCGACCATTGGCAGCCTCAGCGCCACCCTCGTGCCGGACATCTGCAACCGAGTCATCTCCCGTCACCACACCAAGATGTCTCTTCTTGTCTACCAGAGCATTGAGGCCTACCAGATGGTAGCCAACAAGCAGCTTGACCTTGCCTTTGTCTCCACATCCTCCGAGGTGCCGGGCGTCGATTGTGATGCTCTCTTTCGGCTGGACTATGTGGTCGTGCAGGCCTGCGAGCAGCCCGGCCCACCCATCCACACCACCCTCGACCGCTTCGACCCCAAAGCTGAAATTTACCAGCGCTGGAATCCCGCTTTCGACACATGGCACAACAGCCGCTTTGGCACCCGCAACTACCTCATCCATGTGGACTCCTGCAACGTGATGAAGCAGTTCCTCCAGCAGCCCGGCAGCTGGGCCATCGTCCAGCGTAGCAACCTTCCTGAGCTGACCCGTGAGTTTCCTGTCCAAATTTACGAGCTTCTCGACCCGCCCCCGACTCGCATCTGCTACCTTATTTCCAGCGCCTTCCCCGACCACCTAAACGCCCTCGCCATCCGGCATTTTAAGGAGGAGGCGTATGCCTACTCGAAGGAGAATGGCCTACTGCCATCGGGTGTGTAAGAAGGATATGGATATGCGAAAAAGGGCTGTTGCAAAATAGTTCCTCGAAAAATATTGCACAAAACCCGGAACCTTTTCAGAGTCAAAACGGCTCAAAAAGGGTTCCGGGTTTCTATTGCTGTTGCACTTTTATTTTGCAACAGCCTCATTTTCATGTCTCTCTTTATGAATAATCGCCTGATAGTATCAAAGCAGTATCACCGAGCCTTTTAGCTCTCAAAATATTGCATTGCATCAATACTTTTCAGGTTTTGCAGATTACTCGAGCTCGATTCTGGAAAGCTGTTTTCTGGTTGTAACAGGTACAGCTTCCCAGTTTAGCGAAGTGTATTTTCCGCTCCGTCCATTGTGTGTTTTTGACTACAACGGAAATTGCTGTCAAAATGATGTCACAGCATCAAGCCGGCCTCTTACCAACAAGCTCTTCAACCTCCGAGAGCGTAAGGCCTGTATACTTGGCAACCTTGTCACAAGGAACGCCATCTGCCAACATTTCCAATGCGCTTTTCAATGCCTTTTTACGCTCTCCCTCGCGAAGCGCTTCTTCTCTTACTTCTTCAAAAGCTCTGCACATAGCTATCACTCCTGCTTACGCAGACTGTTTTGTATCCAGCGCTTTGACTTCTTCAATGGACAAACCCATTGCATCTGCAATTTCCTGATAAGACAATTTTCCAGCAGTGAGCAGCCTTCTCGCGGATTCAATCGCCTTAGCGTGTGCGCCTTTCAAAACCCCCTCACGGAGCGATTCTTCTCTTACTTCTTCAAAAGCTCTGCACATAGTTGCCACTCCCTTCGTATCTTCTTTGAAATAGCGTACCCGGTTTGCGAGTACAGAAAAACACATATCATTCGGATTTTTGCAGGAAAAATCGTGCATCAAGCGGCCCAACTGGGACTCGTCCTTGATTTGGGAATTCACATAGATAATATGCGCTTCATCCCCGAAATCTTCCCCGGTCTCCCGGATGATGCGGTCAACATGGTAAATCGGCAGGTTCTTCTTCAGCACATCATGTTCGGTGATGAAGATAACATAGGTCTCATTCAGCGCGTTGTACGCATCGCCTTTCTGAGTCAAGTTCGCATCCAACAGACTACTGTTGTACCTTGCCCGTTTGACACCAGCGCCGCGGTCGCTGCGCTGGACTTCGATGTTATAAGCTCGGTTCGCTTCATCCACGGCAAGAATATCCAGCCGTACCGAACGGCCCTGCAAATTGTTCAGGTCGTGCTGGCCGTGAACTTCCTGTATCGTCAGATCATCACGGTCAAGAATAATTTTGAGCAGGAATTCGGCGCATTCTTTGTCCTCAAAGACCTTGCTCATGAAATCATCATCCATAAGCCGCAGGTCACGAATACGCCGCATATCCTCTTCATGCTTCCGCTCAAAGTCCAACTCCTGCGGCGTCTTATTCTCTCCCATCGGCTCACCTACTTTTATATAACACTTGAATGAATCATTTGTCACATAAAGAATACCACAAAACCGTACTTTTTTCAAGGTGGCACAAAATTCACCCCGGCGGACCATCAAATGCTCCATTCAACTACCATATACATTATTATAATACACTTGTTTCATACAAGTGTCATGCAACAGAAAAAGGACGACCCGAAAGCCGCCCTTTCCCTTATATACCGACTTTTGATTCCGTCGCGGGTTTCTCAAAGCCAGTACGATTCCTTACCCTTGGTTCAGGATTTGGAACACGTACAAGTATTTCGTCCGGTTCGCAATCCAGCGCTTCGCAGATGAGGTCCAAATGATTCAGATTCATTCTCTCTGCAATTTCGTTGTAGTAATCACTGATCGTAGTCGGCCGAATGCCTGTGGCGCGTGCCAGATCTGCTTGCGTCCATTTCAGCTCGCCTAGCTTCTTGGACAGTAAAATTCTAATCATATTCTCGCTCGCTCCTTACAATAAAAGATATTCTTTTCTGCTGGAAAAATCAGGGGATTGTTAGATTATCACGAATTTTGTGATTCTTTATTGCATAGAAGCAAAAAACACCCCCGTCACCTGTTTCGACTTTTCATCTGACAGGTGACGGGGGTGTTGTCATTTGTTCCGAGTATTCAGTTCAGCAAGCTGCCGCTGGTCGGATTCTCTGTACCGTTCATCCACGCCTTCCAAATGGGAGAGGCAGCGTTTCAGCTCTCCGTTCCAGTAAATCTGCCCAGTTTCCGTTTCCATCCGCTCAATGCCGGCACAAATGCAGGATAGCAGGTCGAATGTAGCCTTACGGCTGTCCATCTGCAAAATATACCGTTCACGGCGTTGTTCATCTTCCTTTTCGCGCTTCTTTGCCGCACGGTCTGCTGCGCCCTTGATAAGAAGCTGATTCACGGCAAAGGAAATCGCGCCGCCCAAAACAGTTCCCAAGAACGCCAGCGCCGCCAAGAGCCACGCCGGAACGGTGACAGTAAACACTTCGGCTGTTCCTGCAAGCACCTGTATCCTCCTTTCAGTCGTCGGTGAGTGTCAGCAATTCGATCCATCTCGTGACAGGAAGACGGTCTAAGAGCCATTCCACACACCGTTTAAGCATCTTTCAGGGCCTCCAGTCCAGCCTTGGCCGCATTAAAGGTCACCTGCACCACTTTCTGAATCAGGCTGTCCGTAACCAGAAAGCGTAGGGGAGCGGGAACCTTTGCGCGCAGCCACGACACGACAACCGCCAAACGGGCTTCGCCCAGCTTGGTGCCGACGAACTCTTTTTCAGCTTTGGTGATGGCCTCAATCGCCCATTCGGCCAGCAGTGCTTTGTATCCCAAACGGATCATACAGGCCGCGACAACGACCAGCGCCACGGCCATAATGGCAACCGTAATGATAGTAGCAGTATTCATACCTTATCCCCTTTCTCAAAACAGCTTGGAAAGCGCCGCCTTTGTCTGCGTTCCAACGATACCATCCGCAGTCAGGCCGTGCGCCGCCTGGAATTCCTTGACGGCCTTTTCAGTGTTTGCACCGAAGACGCCGTCTTGGTTGATGCCCAGCGCCCCTTGAAGCGCGGAATTATACAGCCGCTGCGGATAACCGCTGGTCGGCTTTTTCAGATTTCCGGGGCCGAAGATTTCAGCCACCCAGTTAGACGTATACGCTGCCGAACCGGGCATGTTGGGGATTCCTGCATAATGATACACCGACACATAGCCCGTTTTAATGTCGTTGATACGGATTTCCCAGTGCAGGTGACTTCCGGTGCTGTGTCCCGTGCTTCCCTCAACGCCGATCAGGTCACCCGGCTTCAGCTTTTGACCTGCGGCCACATTGATTTGCGACAGATGCCCAAAGTACATATAGTAGTTCGTGCACCCCACCCTAAGCACAACGCGCTGGCCAAAACCCTTTTTGGGGAGCGTTGCACACTCCCATCCAGCGCGAATAACCGTACCGTATACAGGAGAGTAAATGTGCTTGTCTCCGATGCCCACGAGGTCATAGCCTTGGTGATATGTGCCATCTGACCTCAGATGCCTATACGCTTGCGATACTCTGAAAGTGTTCTTATACGGGGAAATCAAAATCAATCCACCTCCATTTCAAACAAAAAAGCCGTGCTGACCATCAGCACGGCTTCTCTCAACACTTTATAGCATCGTATTCGGCTTGCAGGATTGCTCTCTGCTCACCATAATTTTCCGGCTCTTCTCCTGTCTCAACTGAAATATCCTCCCAGCAATTCAGAAGATGAACCGCAGATGCCAATAGAGCTTCGAGCTTTTGTTCTCGGCTCAATCAAAGCACCTTCCCGTCAGGACTCTTTCGGACGCGGGCCGCAGATGCGCAAGGCCTGCGCCTTGGTCAACTCGCCCTCGTCAACCTTTTCCCACACGCCTGCAGCGGTGATCTTCTTCATGCGGTACATAGTGCGATAAAACTGTTCCTTGCCCATTACAGTTCACCTCCCATAAACAGTGTTTCCAGCACACTCACGCGCTCTTCCAGAGAGGGCGCAGCTTCATCGGCGGTCGTCCATGCCTCTGCATAGACCCACCAATCGTCAGCCGCCGCCGTGATGCTTTCCACGGTTTCCTCTGCATAATCGGCACCCAGCTTGCAAAGAGCCGTGGTGCACTCCCACGAAGTGCCGCCCTGTTCCCCTTCAGGAGCCTCATTCTGCACTTCGTGAGCGTCTTTGCGCAGATACAGCCACGCTGTGCCATCCGGCAATTTTTCCAGCGTCACTGCCTGCGGATTATGGTCCAAATTCTCAGTAAAAATCATGCTGCCAACCTCTCTTTCAATGCTCTTCTTTGAGCTGTTACGCGAACAGACAGCTTTGCGGCCTTAAACAGCTTCTGTTGCTTCAACGTCTCCATGACTGCGCGAGATTTTGTCCAGTCAAAGTAGCCGTTATAACTCACAAGCTTATACGACCTCCAAACCGGGATATATCCCTGCCGCACAACATCCTCTTTTGCTCTTAGGTACTGCCGCCGTGCTCTCAGGAAAATTCTAGGGCGTATCGTGGTGTAGGTACGGTGCATCACATAGCCGGCCATATCCAAACCCGGACACCCTTTCGCCGCTCCTGTCAGGTGTCGGCGCTGATGTTCTTCAGTCGCGCTTAGAAAATCCACCCGAACCCACTCGGTTTTTATGGTCAGCCCAAGTTCAGCCAGCGCCCACTTAGTCAATTTCCGGGCCGCACTTTGTATATCGGCCCATCGTCGCCCAAGTAGAACAAGGTCGTCCATATAGCTGCCGCTGCGGGTCACAAACGGCGTAGATGCTCCGCGGCGAGTCTTTGCATAGCTTAACACCTTTACCAGCATATAGCTGGCAACAAGGTTGAAAAGCCACGCTTCGAGGTATCCGCCAATGAGCAGTCCCTCGCCCGGTGCCATCGCCAGCAAGCAGTTGATGACCGCCAGCAACCATGTCGCACCCGGAATCTCACGCCGCAGAATATCCATCACGACAGCTTGTTTCGTATGGGCATACGCCCCCTGTACATCCAGCTTGACTGCGTGTTGAATTCCAAGGCTTTTCCTGCGAAGCCAACGCTCAACCTGACGTTTTAGGGCAATCTGCCCCTTTCCGGGGATGCTGGCGAATTGGTACGGAAGCAATTTCGCGCGAAGCAGCGGTCGCAGTCCAATCACCGCCAAATGCCCAAAGGCTTGGTGCATCGGGCAGCAGTTGGACAGCTCACGCCGTTTCATGCTGATTCCATCAATTCGATAAAATACGCTCACAGGTTCAAGGTCAAGGTCGTCCGTCTCGCCTTCCACAAGGTCTTCCACGCGTTGTTCCATTTCGAGAGCAATGCTGTTCACTACTTCCAAACGCGGATTCCAGTCGTTTAACCGGGCGGCGCGCGATAATTCTGCACGGCTCACACCTCCATATTTCTCCACCGTGGCGAGGTAATCCCGGCGGAACCATTTTTTATCAAACGCTTCAAGGACAGCTTGCTCACACATTGCGTGCGTGAGCTGTAAGAACCTCTTTGTTTTCATATCCTTAAAGCCTCCAAACTTGCTGATGTTCAACGACTTTCGGTTGCCGTCCCCAGCCTTAAATCAGGCAGAACGGATTTCTACTACTCGCCGCCACGCAGTCCCAAAAACTGCGGCCACGCTCTCACCAATGCGTCCGTATCTCTCGAAACGCTCAGCTGCATGGTGTCGGTATAACATGATCTTAGTGGTCAAGCCACAGGCGCAATGAAACGCTTATGCCCTTTTGAGGGCTATTTTATCATCAGCATGCCGGGGCACACCGTTCCAGTTCGCCGTGCCGGGGCCATTGTTGCCATTCGCGCAAGGCAGGCCGCAGTTAGCACCGTCATTCAGGTTGCCACCGCGCCAAGGGGCGTACACGCCCGCCGAACTGGGCGAATTGAACGCAGCCACACGCCGCTTCATTGCTCCAAAAATAATCGGCTTGTGGCGATGGTAAACCATCGCCACAAGCAGGAGAAATCGTCTACGGGGGTTTCAGGGGGTTACACCCCCTCTATGTGCCTACGGCACATATTCACCCTCTCTTTTTGCCCGATCCAGCAAGCCGGGGCACACCGTACCAGTTCGCCGCGCCGGGGCCAAAGTTGCCAAGCGCGCAAGGCAGGCCGCAGACAGCAACGCCATACAGGGTGCCACCGCGCCAAGGGGCGCACACGCCCGCCGAACTGGGCGAAACGAACGCAGCCCGTACATAGGTAGAGCCACTGCCATTGAACTTTTCATACATCATGGCTTCCGCGCCCAGCTTGCCCAGCTTGCGGATATAATGCCACGACCAAGTTGCCTTGTCGTTCAGGTCGAAGGAGCCGGTCTGGGCATAGTCCGAAGAAATAGAACCAACCTGCTTCTCACCGCTCTTGCAGGAGAATACATCGTAATGCCAATGGTCATCATCGACGAGGCTTGCTTTCCACAGAGGGTCCAGCTGCTCGACGTATGCACCAATCTGCATCTCGATGCCCGCCACGCGGTACGGATATTTTCCGTTTGTCAGATCGTCACGGCATCCATCACTGTGACCCGGAACCCCCTCAGTCGTGCCGGACTCCCACGGCATAGTAGAGACCAGCATTGTGGTTGTAGTGTCAATGGGAGCATCCAGCTCAAGGTTCAGAGCCACATACTCGGTATCGCTCACGGTCACATTGGTAATGCTGGAAATCTTGGCCCAGTTGAAAATGTCATGGTTATAGGACAAATTGCGGTCTGTGCTGGTATTTTCGCCGCGCTTGCCCATACATACCGCAGAACCCACGAGGAAGTTTGCGCCCTGCGCTTTCGTCACGAGCACACGCTTTACTCCGGTTTCTGCCACAGCAGGGCTGTACTGGTAATTATAGGCCGTGCAGCCCTCCAGCTTGCCGCTGTTGCTCAGCGTCCAATGGCGCAACCGCCACTGGGCCAGAACATACTGCTGGTCGCAGTCAGTCCACAGGGCATCATAAGCGGTAATCTTACGAGCCAGAGGGATAGCTGCATTGGCGCTTGTCCACGGCATCGGGGGCAGTCCAGCACCGCTGGTCATTCCGCCCTTGGAATTTTTGCCGCCGTAGAATGCAGGATGCCATGTCAGCCAGCGGCGGCTCTTATCCGGGGCCACATCGCCAGCCATAGGTTCATAGCCACCACCAGAGAAGGTGCGCCAGCTGTTATAGAGGTAGGCTCCATCCTCCCACTCCTTCAGCATCAGAGACAGGGCGAAGCAGTAGACGGGTGCGGTTTCTCCAGAAAGGTCAAAACCGGTTTCGCCCTCAACCGCCAGCACGTTCATGGTGCCATCTTCCAAAGACAGTGCATTGGCACGGATGTACCAGGTGAAAGGATCCTCTTCCGACCAGTCTGCGGTTTCCGGGCTGGTGTCAGTCAGCAGCGGCGCTGCTTCACGTCCATCTGCCAGATCATCCAACGGGGTGCCGGTGTAGTCCCCGCTCACATCGTCACTGTAGAAGCGAACAGTGTAGGTTTTGCTGCGAGCACTCTCTGCGATCATTTTCGCAAAGCGTTCCAGACGCTGATACTTCGTCACGCCATCACCGGCAGACAGCGGCCACCAGCTCCAGAAGATTTCTGTGGTATTTTTGCCATCCAGCAGACCGCGGAATGTTGCATCCACGAATTCTGCGCCGGCAGTACCGGCAGCAATGCCTGCCAAAATGTCATTTTGGCGTTTCATCTGAGCGGCCAGTTCCAGACCGGTTTCGTCGCTCATAGGATGATTGATAAGTTCCCATGTGTCAGCCATTTCTTATACCCCCTTTTAGGTGCTTTTCTTGATGAAAAACGACAGTCGGCCGCTCTCGTCCGGGCCAAGTGCATAGCTTGCAGAAGCAGCGCTTGCCGCAGCCTGCTGGGCCGCAGCTGTCGTCTTGTTCAGCAGATCCTTCGATGTCTCAGCAGCGGCCTTGCTGGTCTCTGCGCTATCTTTCGCCGCATCCGCAACAGCTTTTGTCTGACTATACAGTTCATCCAATTTTGCTGCTGATTTCCTGCGGGCGATTGCGTAGGTCAAAATATCAATCATGCGCCACCATCCTTACATCGGGTAGAACTTCCCGGTAGAATCGGCGATATAGATATTGCCGGTGTGGATAACCAGTGCTTGCGCCCCCATCGGTGCAGATTTGATATTCTGCAGGTCTGCTTCATCGTCGCAGTAGTACACCGTGGCCGGCTGGGCTGCGGTGCCATACTGCTGCATAACTTTGAACATAGAAACTCCTTTCCAGATTATAGCCATGTGACATCTGTATGTCTGATTTTTGTTAGAAAATCACGGAATCTGTGATTTCAGCTGCTTCTCCGGATAAAAAACGAGAATCGCCCATCGGCATCCGGTCCAAATGCAAAATTAGTAGACGATGCAGAACCAGCCGCTTGATTTGCAATATCAAGCGTCCTATTCATGTAGTTCAACGTGTTTCCCTCAGCAGCTCGTGCCTCTGCCGCGCTGTCTCTCGACGCACGTTCATTTGCCGACGCCGATGAAGCACATTCGGCGGAAATTTTCTCAGACTTATTGGCCGCGATCCTGCTGGCTTCAGCAGAGGAAGCACTCTTCGCCGCCGCCTGTTCCGAAGCGCTGGTGTTTGCCACAAGCTGCTTGATTTCGTCAACGCTTTTCAGCAGAGCATCTGCCACATCCTCGCGCAAAGCATACATAAGCCGCCACTGATCCGCTCCATCCAGAGCATACACAGCCGCCATCTCAATGCAGTACGCAATGCTCGTCGGGCGGGCGAGCTTCTTCACCTTGTACGATGCACCCGTCGATTGGCTTGTAGGTAGGTCCGCGATGTCAGACATCTTATCCACATAAAATTGATACCAAGCATCGGTTTCTGTTTCCAGCTTGGTATCGGCAATGAGGATTGCCATTGCACTCCCTCCTTTCAGCTAATCCCGATTTCATCAGCAAGCTTCATAAGCGCCGCCGTCTCAATGTGCATCAGTTCCGCCCATTTCTCGGCGGGCAGAATCTTCAGCCCATCTTCGGCCGGAAGTCTCACCTCGATAGGAAGACAGTCTCCAATTTCCAGATAACGGCGATCGTGATAGTAGCAGCTTGCCAGAACGCGCGCTTTGTGCGCCCAACAAATGGCTGTGGAGCGTTTATTGGCCGTACCGAATAATTCATAGTTAAGGCCGCTGCACCAGCCACAGCCAGCCGATACAGGGCATTCTAAGCACTCCTGCGGAGATTGGGATGTACGCGTGATGGCGTCCAGATCTGCTTTTGCCTGACGCTGAGCTTCCGTGGTATACAGACCATCATAGACACTGCCGAAGCGGACTTTCTGCGATTTTTCCTCACCAATGGAAATCGGGGCATATCGAATGCAGGGATAAGCAGACCCGTCCGGTGCAAAGCTCAACATCGCGCCGGTGCCGCCGCAGAAATTAGTGTCATCCTTGGCCTGTCCGCCCAAAAGGTCATCCAGCATCGTAATCGTGACATCCATTCGTCGGGAAATAATGTAGTCAGAGACCGTCTGCATCTGCTCATACAGTGCACGGCCATCTTCGGGAGTGTAGACAGGTTCGTAAGCGTAGTTGCAGGCGATTTCCACGCATCCCTCGTCCAGCATCATTTTGATGCTATCGGCGATGTACCGAAAAGATCCCGGAACAAAGGTCATTTTGGAACTAAGCCACCCAAAATCCTTCTTTCCCGCCTGAAATGCTTTCCATGCCAGCGAAAAGCTGCCAGCTCCATGTTCGTCCACTCTGTACTTGTCGTGCAGTTCTTGAATGCCGTCGATGCTGACGGTCGCAGACATCATCTCGTGATATTTTGCAAACAGGTGCTGCGCTGCCGGGGAGAACCACAGCTTGCCATTCGTCGCAAAGCTGATTCTCGTGAACGGCGCAAGCGGAATCTCGCGGCGGTAGCACTCCGCAAACCAGTAATCGCAGATGCGCTCAATCAACTCGGCTTCAAGCAGCGGCTCTCCGCCAATAAAATCCAGCACAACAGCCTGCGTATTCTGGTTTACGAAATCGGACTCATTCTTCTCGTATAGGCCGAGTATATAGTCTACGACCTTTCGCCCGGTCTCGATGCTCATCCGCTCAACGCTCTTGTGGTGCTCATAGCAGTATGAGCACCTGAGATTGCACCCGCTTGTCACCTGAAACGTAATGTTCCGGCAACAGACGCGGTTCTCAGCCGCAGTATCGCGCGCGTACAGCCTTTGGACCATGTTTCCATAGTCTTCAATTCGCCGTTGCTTCAAGGAGAACAACCTCCTCTCGAACAAAATCAAACCTGTACTGTACGCCCGCCGACGTCTGAGGGTCAAGATACCGGGAGAGCACCATTTCCTGTGCCATCTTCAACTTCATCTGCGCCGCACGACACAGTTCCGCATAATGGCGAATCACCTTTGCGGTTTCCGGATTCGCATCCGCGTTAAGCTGACGGCACAAAACCGCCATCAGCGCTTCAAAAGAGCTTGCTTCATAGTAAGCTCGCTCCACTGCTTCGCTTTCCGCCGTGGTCAATTTAATGGCTTTCATATTCTTCTCCTTAGCAAGCATCCATCTTCGGGAGGCGGTCTGCGATCTGACGGTAGCGGTCACGAATCTTATTCATGGTTTTCATGGCGTCGATCAGCTCCCGGAGATTGCCGTTGAAGTCCAGCCGCAGATACTCAGTAAGCACCTGCAAAAGATACCACATCGAAAAAATGTCGGCATCCTCAGTGCAGTTATAGCTTGCCGCGCCTTGAATCGTTTCTGCGCATTTCAGATTTTTTGTCACCGGGTTGCCAGAAAAATTGAATGTGCGCGCCGCCAGCCCGATGGACAGAAGATTCTTCCGTTCATCGGGCGCTTCAACCCCGCACGCCTCCAGCGCAGACAGAACCACCGTAGAGCAGTAAACCACCCAATCATCAAAGTCCGTTGCGTCCAACGCACAGAGGGTACCCGTGTAACCAAGACACCACAACAACTTGTCCTCATTATTCGGCGTTGCCGCAAGCAGGACGCTCCAATCGTCTGCTTCAATGTTCTCTTTTGCGAGCAGCTTCAGAAGCGGAAGATTCCTGAGATAGGATTCTTCCGTTCCTGCATCTGCATTCTGTGCAAAATGAAGCGTTGTCTCCATTTGGATTTCTCCTTTCATCACGATTTGCTCCACAGGAAGCCAGAGCAGCCACTACAACCACCTCTGCAGGATCCGGAGCAGTCATCTGCGCACGTTGAACTGCACCCCGTGCAAAAGACGTCACAGCCGCTTCTGCATTGAGAGCCACAGCCTCCAGAACAGCCGCCGGAACAATGGTTAGAGCAGTCACTTCCGCAGTTGAATGCACAACCAAGGTTCACACAGCTACCGGAGCAGTCATTCGCACACGTCGAACTGCATTGCTGGATACATTTACTTGAGCAATTATCAGAACAGCTGCTTCCACAGCCGCCCTCACAAGTCGAAGAGCACCCATCACACGAACCAGAGCAGCCGCCCGAACATCCGCCGGAGCAGGAACCAGAACAGTTATTTGCGCAATTCTTCGTGCAGGTTGTGTTACAGCCCCCGGTACAATTTCCCGTGCAACTTCCAGTGCAACTTCCCGTACAAGAACCAGCACAACTGCCGGCGCAATCATTCGCACACGCCTTTGTGCACGTTCCCGTACACGAGCCCGTGCAAGAACCCGTGCAGGACCCCGTGCAAGTGCTGGAGCAGTTGTTTGCACACGCTCTAGTGCAGGCTCCCGTGCAGGATCCCGTGCATGTTCCCTGGCAGCTCCCCTTGCATCCGCCGGCGCAATCATTGGCGCACGATGCCACGCAAGACCCTGTGCAGCTCCCCGTGCAGGAGCCTGTACAGCTCGTGCAAGCCGTATTGCATCCCGTAGAACACAGGCCAGAGCAGCGACCAGCACACCCGCTTGATGCAGCGGTTTCCGGAATCGCACTCAGCTCACTCAACACCGCCGCCGCCTGACTCAGTTTGCTCGCTGTGATCTGCGCCCCATTTCCGGTCGTGGTCGATGTTCCTTTGATCGCATCCAGCGGCTTTGTAATTTTTTGGATATGTTCGTTTTTGATGTACGCTCCAGCCGTCGGTTGCGTCGAGAAGTCGTATGCAGAGCCGTTATAACTCGCCATACTGCCAACGCTCTGCCCTCGTGCTGTTCCCTCTGTTTTTCCGCGTCTCCCTACCTCGGCCTTGAGCAAGGCTTTGATTTCCGCATAGTCCGAGGGGTAGACTTTTTGCCCCCAGTTAGCCATTAAGCACCTCTCACTCTAACTTTGAGCCGCCGTTGTTCGGTCAGATTGTCACCCTCAACCGCATAACCAACCACTTTGCACGGGTCAATATATTCGCACGGTTTCGCCGCACGACCAACACCCGGAATATGGGAAAGCACAATGCAGTCTCCCGTGCTCACCGGGCCAACGACCTTTGTGTGGACACGTCCGGCAAGCGAAACCGGGATAAAAAGGGGAAGATTCTTTTCCAAGAAATCCTCCCCATCATTGACCTGCTCTCCGCCGATCAGCATCCCGTATTCGTCCGAATGGATTCCGGCAATGCGGCTCGAAAGATTTGTGGCTTTGACATATTTTTCCTGCTGGCTGTTAGTATCCAGTGCAATAATGTCACCCGGCTCAGTATCCTCGCCGCGGGGCATCAGCTCCGCGTAGTCGTTGTAGACCGCTTCAAACACACGTTTTGCATGAATGTCCTCGCTCGCAGTCAACGACTTAAAATGCGCATCTCCCGCAGACCCGACATAGTGCGCTGTGCCATTTGCAAAATAGACCGTTCCCGTAAAGGTTCCGCCGGTGTTCCGCATGGCGCCAAGAGCACGACACGCATCAGCAGCGGTGCCCGCACCAGTGCCGCCGCGTTCAATCGGCAAATTCCCGCTTGTAATGTCGCTCGCCGCATGGCTGTGCTTAGACAGAGCAAATGCGGCCGCATGCTTTCCATCCAGCATATCCGCGTTGCACCCAGACATAAGCCCATACTGAGAAAGCAGGGCCACAATCTGTTTTGCCGTAAAGCTCTCTTTCGGCAATGCTGCATTTGCCGTATTCTTGACCGCCGAAACATCCGAAATGTTCTGATTCAGCAGTACAGACAGAATATAGAACACCATGTTAAACTGTTGACTCGTTGGCTTGCCGTTCAAACCGCCAACGATTGCGGCCCAGCCATTTCGCCAATCGTCAATCGAAATTTCCTGCCGAACGCCTCCAACCGAGAACGCCACCTTGGAATAATCGGTCAGTTCCGCTCCCGAACGTGCATCCGCCATAGAATCACCCCCTGTTAATTGATGGACTGGGCAAACATACCCTCGCCAAATCCCGCAACTCGCGGATTAAGATCCACGAAGCCAAATGTTTCTGCATCCTCAGTTGAGCAGTTGATCCTGACTCTCACGCCCGCCGGATGGACCACCAAGTCATGCGTTCCCAAAATGGACAGAACCAAATCCGAGAACGGCGCGGAAATCGAAAGGTAAGTGGTCGCCGGCACATCGCGGCGCTCACTGTATACAACTTCCGTCGCTCCAAAAATAATTTTGGTCGCTTCGATAATCTCATTCGGCGTACAGCGGCACGAATTAACGTAAGCCTTGTACTTCAAGCAGACCCGATAAATATCATCGTTGTCTGCCAGCTCTCGGCTTCCAATCATCGCTCCCGCCTGCTGACGAGTAAGGCATACTAGCTGGCCAATTCGGTTGAGCAAAATGCCGTTGCATTTGTCGATGTTGTTAATCCACTCGAATCCGCCCAGTGCGAGCATCAAATGTTCGTACTCAGGCGCAAAGGCCCAAACGATGCCGTCCAGCACAGACATTTTCTCTACTCTAAGCGGCTTTTCGCTCAGTGCTTCAAATGCCATCGTTTTACCCCCTGTTCGCTGTTCTTTGCAGAATCCATTTTCCCTCAGAATTCTTTCTGTAAATGGTCAACGGACTAATCACTCTCGCCGTACTGCCCATCACGCAGTTATCAGGAAGATTTTTCAAGTCCTCCAGCGTGTCGCACACATAATCTCCCAAACAGCTTTCCTCATACGATTCAAGCTGAAATTGCGTCGGGAGCTTAGCGTACATCTCCTTATACGCCGAAATCATGCTTTCACCACCCGAATTCCGTTCATCGTGACAACTGGCTGCTGGTTGATGCTGACCGGAACGACGCCCGTAAGCATAGCACTGTCTGCCACGCCCTCAATGTCCGGCTTTTTGGAAAGAACGCCCCGAATCTCGATATAATCGACTCCAGACACATTCTCCATGATAGGCCGGATGAACTTCTGCAGCCTAACCGATGTTCCCGCCGAAAGAATTTCTTCCATCAGCAGAGATTTGATTCTCGCTTCAAAGTCATCATCCAGACCACCAGCGCTCGTAACTTTGACCGACAGCAGCAAATAGACATCGTTGACGCGGGTAAACTCAACATACTGGCGCGTTCCGTTTATGTCGGTGGCATAAGCGTAATGGCTTCCATACGCCCTAATTCCACCGGATTTGTTTTCCCAGATGATGCCCGCAACATCTTCATCCGAGCCACCTTGCACAACAATTTCGATACAGTGCGGCGGACGACCCGCCGCATCCTTTTCATCATTGTCGTTTTGATAGCCCGAAGCAAACGTCACGCCCTCTACATCGCTGTAAAGCAACGACACAATGGCATTGACTGTTCCTGTACCGCGGCTTGCCACGCGGTTGGTATAGCTGGTGCGAGCCTCAGAGTCTTTCTGGGTCAACCTGCCCTTTATGGGCGGGATCTCATTTATGCAGGAATCCCAACCGTCAACAGAAGTCACAATTTGGTTAATAGTTTTATCTGCCTGCACATAGCTTCCGTATTCGACGCTCTCGAAAAGGATATTGCTGGTCACGTCAACAACCGTAATGTACCTGCAAAGAGACGCAGAAAAGCTGTCAGCCGCACCAGAAGCCGACAGCACAATCGTGTGGTTTCCCTGTTCATCCGTGGAATCTTCGACCTTGATTCCAAACTTCGTGAGCGCATCGAATTTCTGAAGCTCTGCCAGGATTTTTGTGTAAGCATCACTGTACGAACTCACCGAAAGCTGTTTTGTGATGCTGGCCGACTCGGAATAGCTTCCCACTTCACCCGAAGTCGCATTTCTGGACACGCCAAATTCAAACGTAATCGTTCCGCTCACGCTTTCGATTGGCCGAATGCCGATTCTTCTCCAGTTTGCACTGGAAATCGTGGACACTCCTTTTGCCTGAAACTGGCGCTGTGGATATGTACTCGACTGCACCAAAGCGCCCGCCGGAATCACCGTACCCTCACGCCCGGTACAGGACAGCGTATATTTTGTGCGCGCCTGCCCGATGCGGTTGACGCCGCCAATCTGCATGGCGTTGTCCAGTGCGATTCCCTCGGCGGTATTCGGGAAGAGCTGCTGATAGCTAGCCGCAAATGCTTCCCACAATTCTGCCGGGGCATCGGCAAAAATCGTAAAAAGCACATTCATAAGGCTCTGCGGATTCTCGGACGGGTTTACACCGATTTCATCCTCAAATCTTTTGCAGGAGTCGTTATAGATTTCGTCCAGCCGCCGCATCGAAAAGCCATCAGCTGTTATTCCATACTCCATGAGAAAGCTCCACCTCACTTTCCACCTCTCCCTCCGTCGTTTTTGCGGTAAACTTCGCAGAGAGAGTTCGTTTTTTCTTGTCCATTGCAAGATTTATCGAACCAACGCTTGTAACACCAGACACGCTTAAAATCTGGTCACGCAGCGTTTTTTCGATAAGTGCTTGGTTTGGCATCTTGACTAAAATCGACTCAAAATAAGGCACACCCATTTCAGGATTAAAGACCCACTCGCCTTTAATCCACCTCAGCTTGATTTGAATGCCCTGCCGAACCGAGTCGATGATTGTAAAATCTCCGCTCTCGTTTATCAGCAGGTCTCCGCTTTTGGAAAGCGCAAGGTCTTTCAAAGCCATTACACAGGTCCTCCAGTCGGCCCATGCACACCGACGTGCGTGTGCGTATTCATCACAATTCCGCCGAGCGTTAATGTACCGGAAATCGTCACGTTTCCCGTCACCGAGATATTGCCATTCACCTTGGTATTCCCCTTGATGTTCAAATTCGGAGACGTCACATCAACACTCGAAGATGATGCCGTAACAGTCGTGCTGCCTTTTTCCATTTTTATGGAATCAGATGTCACCGTAATTTTGGTATCATCCTTTTTGATTTCGATTTTGTCTTTCGTGACCGTGATAGTGGAGCTGGGTGCAAACATTATGGCCGCTTCTTCGCTCCCGGCCTTTTTCACCTGCTCACCCGGCGACTGGTAAAGGCCCGGAAGCAAAGCCGCATTCGAGAGATCCCATTTGAGGTCTGTTCCTGAGCCGCCCTCGTTGAAGAGAGCAAGGCACCCGTCATCCGACTTCACTGGAAAGGCAAAGCCGACCGTTCCACCTGCTCCACAGGGCATCAGAATGATGGCGCCTGATATTTCCGGGTAAGGAACTTCTCGGCCATCATCCGTTGTCACCTTGAGGTTAGGGGTGAGCTTCGCAGTATGGTTATTCTCTACCTTTCCAACCTTGGAGGGTGCAGAGGTATGAATCGAATCTTCCATCAGCCGCCCAACAAGGGAAGATACTGCATCAAGAAAATCCTGTTTCACGTCACTTCACCTCCACAAACAGCGCTACACATTTCCAGTCGTCGCCCTCTGTGTCGCCAGTAAATTTGATTTTGGACGCCCGATAATTGCCCTTGTACGGCTTCGAGTCAACTTTCACATAATCGTCCACTTGGATATGACCATTAAGGGCATAGGTGACTTCGATGCCCTTTTTCGCCTTACGCTTGGAAGCATTACTGCTCTTTTTATCGCTCGTCGATGCAGACTCAAAGACGGGTTTCGGAGAGCCAATGAGGCCCGTGCTTGCGGACAGCACATAAGCGGCCATCGTTATCGGCTCGTCCAATGCGCAGATTTGGACAATTCCGTTTTGCAAGCTCCAGCGCATTTTGCTGCGGTTGCAAACCCTTTCAATCAAGGTCTTTCCTGCCCCTACAAACGCAAAATTCGTGAAGTCTATCAACTTAGCGGACTTTGAGAATTTAACCTCACAGCCCATAATCTGCGCCGCGTCACGCACGATTTTATCTCCCGAAACCGTACCGGAATAGCTGAGGCTTACCGTGTTGTCTCGGCACGATGTAAAGCTGTCCACAAACTCTATTGTGGTTTGCTGATCGGCGCCGCTCTGCTCAGTTTCAAAGTACGTCAGCGTTCCGCCCATTATCGTGGGCAGGTCGTCCTTGTACCCTGCACTCAGCTCAATCAAGCAGTCCTCTTGTTCCAGTAGGCGCAGGGTCTCATCTGCCAAATTCCACAGCGTAATTTTTCCGGTGTTGGAGCTTGAGCTGTCACCAACTTCGCAGGAGAATTGACACCGAAGCGCCCTGCCTGTTGACTCATTCGGCTTGCCGAGTTCTCGGCCCATGGAATTGTTCTTTCCGATTCGTACTCTGTACTGACGGTCAAAGTTTTCCATCACTGCACCCCCATCTGTTCAGCCGGCAGATAGTATAGGTGAGCCACCGCATCAACAAAATCCTGCCTCCCGATGCGTTCCTTGTCCGTTTGAACGCCAAGGATTCCCGGCGGGCCGTTCGAGTTGAGATAGTAGAAGTTCCAGATCGTCCCCGGCACGAGCTTTGCCATTCCGATTTTCATCTGCATATCTGCATCGTAGGTACTCAGCATCCAAAACTCTCCGTAAGCATTCCATGTAACCCGGAGGTAGTAGTATGTGCCGTCAAGGTTTACGCGCATTACCGAATCATTGCGGTCTGGAACAGAAATCTCGTAGTATTCCATTTGCACACCTCACTTGAAAAGGCCAATGGCTTTTGCACCAGAACACAAAATGCTAGATTTTGTGGCTTTTTCGTCTTTCTGTGTACCAGATGTAGACGATGAGCTTTTCTGTCCAGCGCCCGTGTTTTTCTTAGATGTTCCTCCGCGAATGTACTTCACGCTGATATTTGCCATATCGGTGGAGTTGATAGACGCTTGCTTCAGCTTGATGGTCAACCGGGTACTACTGCCGTCCTCAACCGTTCGAGGGGCCGTAATACTCGTGATGTGCGCCAGCTGCTTGGCAAAGAAGATGCCCGCGTTGTCCGCACCATCGTGACGAAGCGAAGCGCCAGGGAACGGGTTCCGATAGGCGCGGTTAATCAGCGAGGCGCACTTCGTCTCCAGAGCGACGCGGTCCTCCTCGCTGTAACCGTTTGCGGGGTCGAAAGGATTGAATTTAGACATAGGTTCCTACCTCCTTAAAGCTGAGTCACGAACTGAGCAGGGGCGATGCCGTTCACGGCCGCGCCGATGAAGCGCGCCTTAACTGCCAGATTGGTTCCCTTGGTCGGGGTAAACTTGCCGGCGTCTGCACCAGTGGTCACGAGGTACACAGGCTGGCCATAAGCAGGCTCCACCGAATCGACCAGCTGCACCCACAGCTTGCCGGACTGGCAGACATCGACGATCTGGTTCTTCCGCAGGACCACGGCACCATCATCGTCCATCTCGACATTGGCGCTGTACATCACAACGCCCTCGAACTTGTCAGCAGTTGCGCCCGTTGCAGGAAGCGCAATGTCCTTTCCCGGCTCTGCGCCCTGCACGACACCGTATCCGAAGCACAGCGCCTTATCCTCTGCGCTGTTGCGGCGGGTCACGGCTTCATACTCGGCCCGGTCATAGAGGCCACCGGGCATGCCGCGGCTCGGCTCACCGTAATTCATCTGTACAGCCATATTGCTCATAGCTTAGTCCTCCTTTTCGCCAGCGTGACGCTGGATCATGCGGGTACGAGCGGCGTCGGGGTCATTTTTGGCGTTCGCATTGCGGGTCGCTGCATTTGCGGAATCCGCATTGAACACCTGCCGACGCTGATCGTTCACGGTCTTGCGGCCATTGACCTTGCCCTTGGCAATGTCGAAAGCTGCGTTGATGTATGCGTCGCCTTTCCCGTCCAGACGCATACCGGGCAGAACAGTTCTGATGACCTTTTTCTTTGCCTGCATCACAGGCAGGGTGTCCATGCCATCCAGATGCAGCTTGTCGCCCAGACGGCACAGCTCAATGCGCTGGCCGACCTTCTTCTTGACGATGGCGTCGAGACTGTCATGGTTCAGCTGGCCGCTGTCATTGTCAGAGGCGTCGTCCTCATCTTCTGTGGGCGGCTGTTTGACATCGTCTTCAGCGGCATCCGCACGGGCTTTCTCAGCCTCCAGCATGGACAGCAGGGTGTTGATGTCGGACTTTGCGGGACCATCCTCCATCGCATCCCGGCGGGCCGTAATGTCCGCCAGAACGTCGGGTGTGGTGGCATCATCTTCACCATCGTCCTCAGTCGGCTTGGTGGGGTCCCCACCCGCCGCCGGGTCGTTCTCATCGTCAGCAGTTGCACCGCCAGTAGCGGCCAGATATGCCTTGATAGCCGCCTCGATGCCGGCAGGGTCAAGGGACGAAGCCGCAGGGGAAGCGCCCTCGCCATCATCCGCCGTCTGCTTATCGGGTTCCACGGTAGTATCGTCGTCCATGGTGGTGCAGGTCTTCTTGTTCTCGTCATCCATAGGGTCAGTACCTCCATTGTCTTGGCCGTCCATGTTCAGTCTTGCATCATCTCCGGCGCGGGCGACGGCAACCAGCGCAAGATGATTCACGCGGATGTGGGTCTGGATTGCATCGTAAGGCTCCCCCTCCCACTCTCCGGGTTCCATGATAAGATCCTGATAATATCCAACGGACAGCTCGCGCAGGCCCGACGCCTTTACAGCATCGGGGTCGTCAATGACGATTTTGGCACGGACGGTCTCGCCGTCCTGCTGTCCGGGGGTCAGGATTGTTCCCACTCTCTCCCGGCGGGCATTATACTTGTCTATCGCCTGCGCATCGTGGGTAATGATGATGGGCTTTCCCTCATAGCTTGCAAGGCTCGCCGGGTCAAACACATCTTCCGGCCTGCGCAGTTCTCGACGTTCCGAACCATCTTCCAGCTTGTACTTGAAGATGCCCGTGCGGGTCAGGATGGGGTTATCATAAAAATATCCCTCGGTGCTGTAATGCTCATCGACAGGCACGCTGTCAGCACGCATTTCGCTCCGAAGGACTTGCGGCGGATTTTTCTGATTCATTGTTTCTTCTCCTTAAAGGCTTGAGAATTGAGCCTATTAAAGTCAAAAACGGGTTTTGCAACACAGCGGCACTGGTAGTCCTCGCCGGGGTTGCAGTGTCTCCCGGTGTAGATTTTCCCTCGCTTCGTCATGTACCACATTGCTGGCGGGTCATCATAGCGAAACGTCTTACCATCAAGTTCACGATGGCACGCGCGCACACGTTCGTCGCCGGATGAACGCCAGATGTACTCCTTTACCCCGGCGGACTCCTGCCGAGTCCGAGTCAGGTCTGCGCTCAATGTGCCAATCTGGTCACGGGCCAAAAGGTTCGCTTTCGATTTGGTCACATCGAAGCGCCGCTGTATCTCATTTGAAATTGCGGCGGGTGTTCGGCCCTTTGTAAAGCCGTCAATAATGATTTTCTCCATATCATCAAAGCAATCGCTCTCGATGCTGGTTATGAAAGAAACATTTTGCTCCGCCCACCTTGAAAGCATCTGCTCATACCGCTCACCAATGAAGAAGTCCTTGCTAATGTCGATGCCGAGTGTGGCTCGGACACTGCGTTGCCATTCTTGGAGCTGGCGGCGGTCTGTATAATCCGCACAGCGGCGGACATCACGTTCCAGCGGGTCGGTTTTCAGCCGCCGACTGAGCCGATCACGCATAATGCGGAACCTGTTCTGGATGCGGCGCACCATGTCGCTGTATCCATCTTTTCTGATGCTTTCGGAAGCCGTATCCATTTCATCCGCAACGATAGCCAGTATCTCAGGCATTGAATCGCGCACAACAGCTTGAAGCTCTTTTAAGCGCCTGTTCTCAATGGCCCGCATCTTACTTTCTGCCCATTGCGGGTATTCCGGCTCGACCTTTGATTTTCTTGTCGTAGAAGCCCGACTGTTTCCGCCGGGGCCGTTGTTTTTCACTGGCATAAACACCTCTTTATCTTTCCGGGAATACTCCCTCTGCCGGCATCAAAAAAGGCCCTGCATCATTGAAGATACAGGGCCTTTATGTTCATGGCATGCAGCACTTGAATGGTTGACCTTTTGCTTACAGCGCGCATCCGTCCAAGGCGAAGCGGAAGGAACGCGGCATATGGCTCCGCGCTGGCTCAGTCATGGAACAGGCCAGAACACTTCGCAGCGGTCTGTTGGGAGCGGGGTCGGCGCTTCCTCATGCCATCGAGGTGCCGATTACGGTGTACGGCGGGTGGAGCTGGGGATGGGATTTGAACCCACGACCTGAAGATTACAAATCAACTGCTCTGTCCAACTGAGCTACACCAGCATAAGTCGAGGGTACCGGACTCGAACCGGCGGTCTGGGAGTCAAAGGCCCATGCCTTATCCAACTTGGCCAACCCTCGATATGGAGCAGTCAACGGGGCTCGAACCCGCGGCATCCTGCTTGGAGGGCAGGCGCTCTACCAACTGAGCTATGACTGCAAACAAAAAGAGCCTTTGCAAAGGACGCTCTCACGTCACCCGCAAAGGCTCTCAACGCCGTTATTGTTAATCAAACACCTTTTTGCCTGCGGCAAATTTCTTTTTTGCTTCGTTCAGGCTGATGCGGTTATACCCGCCGCGATAATCGGGATCCGCGCGCTGTACGCCGTCATTCACCCAACCGCACACAGGGCATTCCTCAAAATCGTCGTTCTCTTCAAAGTGATGCTGCCCACACAGCGGGCAAATGGTTTCGTTATTCATCGTTCTCTATTCCCTCGGCCTCAAGTCGGCGTCTATAATACTCTTCCCCATCATCGGGTTTGAACATCGTTCTTACGCCTTTCTCCGGGGAGCCTTTCGCAAAGTCATTTTTCTTCGTATCATATCGGCATATAAGGCCATCTTTTGTCTTATAGCCCTTGATACCGTTCCCACAGGGGCTTTCCAGAAGTTGAACCGCCCGCTTTTCGTACTGTTCCTTTGTCGTAATGCCATCGGGAGCGTACTCGGCGGCGTGGGTTCTTCCGTTCTGCCAGTGGTTGTTCAGCTTCTGCTTGTTGGGAAACCCTTTCACCTTGAAAGTGTTTGCGCCTTTTGCCGAAACTGCGTCAGAATTTATTTTAGCATGACTTTGGGAATCATTCAAGTCTTTTGACGAATTTTCCTTGCCCGATTCATCTTTTGATGTTGTATTCCCCATGCTGGAGAACTTTCCATCCTCATCGCGCTTGTGCTTATTGGGGTCGAAGTCATCCAGCGTCAGGCCCAGCTGGTCAAGGTATTCTTCCACGCTCCTGCGGAATGGGTCGAACACCAGCCCGCCGGGGACCTCTTGGGCGAGAATCTGTTCCGGGGTGAACCATGTGGCGGTGAACATCTCTTCCTGATCGCACACCGGGATACCTGCATAGTCGTTGACGCGGTATATCTGCACAGGGAGGATTTCATCCGGTTTTCCTTTGCAGTTACCAAGATAGGTAATATTCCCAACGTCAATCCCAAACTCTTCTTTGGCTTCCCGGCGGAAGGCCACTCCCGGCGTTTCTTTCGGCTCGATATGCCCACCGGGGCCACACCAGCCTTGACCATCGGAGCGACGCCCGCAGAGGATTTTGCCGTCCTGCACGACAAAGCCCGCCACATAGCCGCAGTCTCCCTCATCGGTAACAAGACCGCCGCTGTCCGCGACATTCTGTTGCTGACCATCAGCGGCCTCCTGCTGGGTATCGGCTCCGCCGAGGCCCCAGTCTTGGTGGATGTCCGCTTCCGTGAGAATGTTCTCCGGGTCAAACTGTTCGTCACGAACCATCGCGCGGCGAACTTCTTCAGCTTCGACAATTCCATTTGTGACGTATGTGCCAGCGGTCTGCGCTCTGGTGAGCTGTGCCGCAGCGGCAGCTTGGTCTTGTGCTGCTTTTTCATCGTCAGACGGGCTCCACGCGCTCTTGTAGGTCACGGTGTACTCAGGTATCTCCTTGACTTCCCTGTTCCAAACCATGCCGCGAAGAATCAGCTCAACGAGGGTACGGGTGTTATCGCGTAGGTCACCGTTTTGGAGACCCCCGACGAATTCCTTGTAATTCTCAAGGTCACTCTCTCCAGTGGCATTCTCGCCCGCCGGGGAACGCCCAAAAAGCCGCGTCTGTGGGATATGAGATACAGCGGACAACATCGCACAGGCATTGTCCAGAATGTCCTTAACGCCAGCAACAGACAGGGATTGAACGCCCACGTCCTCGCCGTCGGCATCAATAATGACCATGTTCAGCAGATTACGGGCAAGGTCAAGCATTTCCATACGCTGAAGAACCGTATCCTCGCCGTCTGCCGTGGAAAGCACACCAGCAAGATTCTTCATCTTGTAGGTCACCATCGACAGCCGCTCCAGCAGGCGGATAGAATAGCCGGGGCCTATGCTGGCATTTCTCAGCTCTTCACGAATGCGCAGATACTCCGGGATGCCCCATGTGCGGTAGAGATTAGCCATAGTGGAGCTTTCCGGGATGTCCGAGTTATGGAAAACAAGGCATCTGGACGAATGCACAACATAGTTGCCGTACACGCTGTTGACTTGGTAGTACTCCGGGATGCCAGTGCCTCCCCGGCGGTAATCCTCATCGTCCGGGTTGTTCTCATACCCATTGACCCAAAGAGGATACATTTCGTTGCGGCCATATACCAACAGCTCTTCGACGCCGTGCACGTCACGCCAGTTCAAAGGATCCTGCAGGAGCCGCCCGTCGTCAACCAGCATCACCACAGCAGCACCGCCAAAGAGCCGCGCCCAGCGCAAAGCCTTGGCAAATTTGCTCTGGTATCGGATGGTCTGCAAGTGGTTGTCGATCTGCTTCTGCAAGTCTTTGTCCTTGATGCCGAGGTCGATGCCGTTCTTGGTTGCGTCGTCCGCCGGGGCATCAATAATGGTTGAGAACAACCCGTTTCCTGCATAGAGATCGGCCAGCTCCGTATCGCTTACCGCAGAGCCAGACGCCCACTGGTAGTACTCCGTGCTGTCGTGCTGGGTGCCGTACTTGTTCAGCACATTGTAGTAACCGTCAAGGCGCAGCTGTGTTTTGATTTTTCCGGGAATAACTTTTTTCACGCTTTCTCCTTTCCGATTACGTTAAATCAGGCTGTGGACATCAAAAATTCCGCCCTCGTATAATGCCAGCGCAACTGCATCAGCCCGGTCCGGGCTGGTCAGGCCGCGCTTCTTTAGCGCCTCTTTGCTTTCAAGTTTCAGCTTGGAGGGCGCGCCGCTGAAGATGTACTTGCGGGTCGTGAGCTGACCTATCAAGGTCGCGTCATCCGGCAAATGCAGGAGACCAGACGCCGCCATGTCGCGCAGGACAGCCCACATCCATGTTGAAATATCGGCATATCTCCCGGCGGCTTCCTTGTCAGGAACAGCAGACGAGAAATTGACAGGAACAACCATGAGTTTGTTCAGCTTCTGCCGATTCTTCTCCCTGTTGAGAATATCCGTCACTCCGCCGCCCACACCCGTATCGTCAATAATCGCATAGATCAGACCGCGATACTGCGGATGCGCTGTGCGCAGGGCCTTGTACATTTCGATAATGTCATCGGCTGTTGCGTACAGGTCTTGGCCGTGGCGCGTGACCAGCTTTTGAATGTCCCCGTCAATGTTCTTCGCAATGGCGGTGTCGTCGTTGCCGAAGCGGGCCACATCGCACCCAATAGAAATTCTGGCCGGAATGCTGTGCTCAAGCGGTTCAGTATTGACCGCTTTTGTGGCAAGCGCCATCGGAATAAAGACGTCGTCCTCATTTTCCGGGAACTCGCCGTCAACACGGACGCGGACCACATTGCTGTTCTTGCCGAACTTTCGCTCCAAGTCAGCGATATTTTGCTTATTCGTGCGGGGGCTGTCCCTGCTGGACACCTTCATGCAGTAGTAGGACTGGGCATAAATCACCTTGCCAGATGGAAAATGCACCTTGTACCCGCAGTTCGGTACATTGTGAGTCAGCATAAACGGAATCACATTGCACAGGCCGTATCCGTACATGGTCCGGGGTTCCAGCACATCAATCTGACGTTCCGGCACCCCTGCGGCCAGAAGCGGTGGTGCCAGCCAGCGGCAACACCCAAAGCGCAGCGTTGGCCGTTCTTCGGCAAGCCGCTTGATGGTGCGCTTTTGGAAGTGATCTGAATGAATATGCGTCAAAAGCACAAGTTTCAGCTTCGTCACATATGGCTCCAGCGCTTTGTAAGGCACCCCGCAGTCTATCAGCACAAAATCTTCCAAAATCGTAGCGTTGCCGTCGCTTCCGGTGCTGATAATGTTGTACTTGACCATCAGAGTGTCGCCAAATCAACAGCCGCTTTCACTTCGTCTGCTTCCGGCTCCGGCAAGTCCATAGTCTTGGCCGTCCGCTCGATTTTGGGCGGATCCTGCTCGCTGAGTCCATTCTGTCCGGCATCTGCGAAATCCGGCGTCTCCGGCAGAAGTCCGTCATCCGCACTGTTGGGAACCATCACTCGACCATCTCGTTCATAAGCGGTAGTCATTTCAACAGTCATGATTCCCCATTTGGAAATCAGCTGGCGCAGCATAGTCTTTTTTGCCATACCATCAAAATCCCGGTACCAAAAGCTGGAATATTTCCACATATCCTCCTGCGGGATTTCGCCGTTCAATAGCTTTTTGTACGCGGTCGCACTGAATGCCGGACTGTACTTATCGGCATGAGCCATCATCCGGTCGGCAGTCCAGTACAGAGTTTTCTCGAAGCCATTGATATACTCGAAGTGGGCAATATAGCCCACAGTCGGCATTGCCGCACGCTTTTCAAAATCTTCGATGAAGTGCATTTCATGGAAACGCTCTTCAAAGGGATCCCAACCGCCCAATTCCCCGGATTTGACTTCCAGAACATTCAGGCGCTTGTACTGGCCCGTTCTCAGAGCCAGCTGGGTGTATCCCTTGTAGCCCAAAACGAATTGCGCCTTGAGACACGCCGGCTCAATCACATTACCCTGCCGGTCACGTTTTGCTTTGGATTTGAACGGCACCAAGTAGAACTGACCCAACTGCGGGGAGGGCTGCAAGAGCAGGCTCTCACCCAAAAGGGCACCCGCCAAAATAGTACCTGCATCACACTCCTGCAAGGTAGGATTAACTGCCACAGCAGAAGTGATATTTGCAGCGAATCGTGCCGCGCGTACCGGATCGCCTAGGGTATTATTTATGAGTTTCTTGTATTTCTCGGTCTGCATTGCTTGAGAGAAGTACAATTTCTGCGGCTGCATAGCTTTAGCCATTATCGCTTACCTCCTGATTCTCGATGCCGACGGAATCCATATGCTTCTGGATCTCGTTGATTTTTTCATTTATGAAAGACTTCAGCTCCCGGAGCTGGGTCAATGTACCGCAGCACTGGAACGTGCGGCCCATGAAAGCAAATTGGGCCGTCATGACCTGTTCCTTGCTCTCCTGCTGGGTTTCTTCGGCCTCCTGCTCGTCCATAACCGGAGGCTCGGCGCCCATGACCTGCGGCGCGGCCAGCTCTTCTTCCACCGCATCCAGCACCGCCGACTCTGCTTCCTGCGCACGAAGCTGGGCCTCAAGGCGCTGTTTCCGTTCAGCTTCCTCGCGGGCCACACGGTCTTTGCGCTGGCTCACACTGTTAATCGCAACAGCCAGATTGCGGCACTGCTTATACTCGGCCATGACCTCCGGGGCATTCTCCATGCCGTTGATGCAGTTCACATCAGCTACCACACGGTCAACGTAATCCTTGACCTTGCTCTTCAAAGATTTCAGGCTCGCCGTCATGGTAACGGCAATGCCGACGTCTCCATAGCTAACCCACTCGACCCCGTTTGCCTTGACCAGCTCGTCGAAGTAAGCGACCACTTTCTTCTCCTTGTCAGCTTTCAAGCCGGCTTCCACATCCGTGATTTTGCCTTTCAGCGCTTCATCCGCAGGGCCATAGACATCGGTGACGCATTCCTTGTAAACCTTGTCGAAGTCCTCAAAAGGCTTCATGATCTGCTTCTTAACGACTGCACGGCGGTCATCCAAATCCTTGCGGTCACGATTCAGCTTTGCCCGCTGCTCCTTGACGACCTTGAGCGTCTCTTCCGTGCAAACCAGCGCCAGCGCTTCCGTCACGGACGCCTGTGCCTGAGCCTTGATGCTGTGCAGCTGTTCCTTGATGACGGGAAGCTGCTGCACAACAATCAGACTGTCGGCTAACATCGGCTCCTGCGTGGTTACGGCGGCAGTAAGTTCTTTTTCCATGTTGCACCTCCTAATTTTTGCATAGAAAAACGGCAGAAAGGATAGTCCTTTCTCGCCGCTTCGTACCTGTTGAAAAATCCAACCGAATATGCTACAATATGGTTGTGTGTGGTGGAGACCTGTATTTTCCGGCTTGATGTTCCTGCATCAAGCGCCAACGGAATGTGCGGGTCTCTATCCATTTGTAGCGCACCGGCCGTTCTGGTCGGTGCTTTTTTCGTGTGCGGCGAGTATGTCATATACCGTGAGTTGGCCGATGATTTGGCGCTCAGCGGTGCTCTTAGGCTGTGTAGCGGTCTTTCCCTTGCGAAGTCTTGCGGGCGATTTCAGCTTCTTGCCGAACTCCTTGGCGTAACACTTTGCGCCGTACCCCGCTTCGATTGCCGCCGGATCTGTAATGACCCTGTGACACCGAGCGCATCTTACCATGCTTCTTTCCTCCGAAAATCATGAACATCTGGAATGCGTGCGTCAGCCGCACCGCCATGATAATCGCAATGATGACAAGCAGCCATTCACCGCCGATTGCCCAGTAGCCACGCCAGCGGTAGGCACTCGGCAACTGCCATATTGCCATCAGCCCTCCGGCTACGACACCGGCCAGCGTGTCCAGCAGCCCCACGAGAACCCAATCCATAACGCTCAGCTTCTTTTCCCTGCGCTTCATTTGAGGTTTGCTCCTTTCATGTAGGTTTTGACCAGCGCCCACTCGTGAACGTCCATCGGCTGGCGAACAGCATCTTCCAGTGCTTCTTCGGTTCCGCATCGGTCACAGATTGCGATTCCCGGAACCTGACGGGAAAGAGCGTTGCTGTGCAAGCGCATCTTCATGGTCAGCTTCCCGCACCGGGGACACGGGAGCACCTGTGCCATCTCAGCTGCGGCATCCTGCACATCGAGGTATGTAGCAAAGACTTCATCCAGCAGCTTCTTCTCCGCGTAATCCTGAATCATTTGCATCACCTTACGAAGCATCCCTTTCTTCCTCCAAAAGACCAACCATTGCGCTCCACACCTTGTCGGTGTAGGCAGTGCTGCGGGTTCCTGCATTCCAAGCCTTTTCTGCCCCGATCTTCCCAAGGTTGTACGCCATCATCGTTCGGTTGATGTCTCCATCGTACAGGGAAAGATAGCTTCCGAGCATATAGCACCCAGCCTTGATGTTCTGGCAGGCATCCAACAGATCCGTGACTCCCAGCTCATCTTTGAGCCATCCGGCATTGATGCTGTTGATCTGCATCAGACCATAATCCCCGGTTGAGCTGGTAGCGCTCACCGTATAGCCGCTCTCGACCTGCATGACGGCGTAAGCCAGCTCCAGCGGAACTTCGTACAAGTCGCACATCTCGGCTGTATACTGCTGTAAATCCGCATCCAGCGGCACATGGTATGTAATCGGCTCATAGGGAGCCGGGTCTTGCCGGATGCACTCGCCCTGCTCAATGTCAGCCCGCACAGGAATCGTCGCTGTCGGGAGCTGCGCCGCTTCCGGTTGGAAAGCGAACGCCGCGGCGATGCTTCCGATTACCAGTAGTTGCGCCGCCGCTGTTGCCACCAGCGGGATTATTGCCTTTCGCATCATCCTGAACCTCCGTAATGCCGAACCGCTCGAACACATACCGCCGGGGCACTCTGCCCGGAAACGTAAGCAGACCCTTTGCTTCCAGTTCTTTGTTCATCTGCTGGATAAACTGATAGGCTCTGGATTTGCTGCATCCGACAATTTCCTGCACTTCGCTCGCGCCGATAAAGTACGATTCTTTCACGTCCGACGCCCTCCTTTCGAAAAACGCATATTGGCCATCGCCACGAACAGGTTGTTCATTCGATCCATGATCTCATCCCATTCAGCCTGTTCGTCCTCTTCGATTTTTCCATCTGCGACGATCTCTATCATCGCATCGCGCTTTACGATAAACCTCTGAACCGCCGCCAGAACGCTGAGAACAGCTTCCGGCAGGTCCTTTAACTGAATCTCCGGAACCACCCGCTTGCCCAGCTCTGAGGACCGGCGCAGATGCTGAACTGCAAGATACGGGGCTTGGTACACATCGCACATGGCGCTTGCCACGTCGCTGGGTACCGGGCGCTGGCTCTGCTCATAATCCCGCAGAGAATCAACCGACACATTCAAAAGCTGTGCGGCTTTTTCCTGCGTCATTCCGGCAGATTTCCGCGCGTTTTTGTAGATATTCTGGCAATCAACCGCCATTTCGCACAACTCTCCTTTCTGGTAAACTTATGATGTAAGAAATCACGCCTGCAGGTTCAGGCAGGACTCAATCGCGGACTTGATGTTCGCGGACGGCACCATCGTGCCGTTGATGACCTGACTGACGTGTGCGCGGGAATACCCGATTTCTTTTGCCAGCTCGGTAACGGTCATGTCGTCGCGCTCGACCATTGCCTTTTTGACCGACACGCACCACTCCGGCAGCGGAACTTTCTTCATGTTTTTTCTCCTTCCCGACAAAGATTTATCAAACAAATGTATTGAACACTTGTTTGATTTTTGATAGACTAAAAGGGCCAGTACCCACCATTCAACGCGTTCCCCCGCCTTTAAGCTGTTAAGCAGAAGCTCTTGGGGAGTAATCGCTTTACCTGCGCCCCGCCGATTTGCAGTATCGGCGCTACGCTTTGCAGCGATGCCTGTCATTAGGAGGAATCAACTTGCATGGTTCTGTACTGCGTGGTACGTTGAAGCCCCTTTGCAGAGGGGCTTCGGGGAACGCGCTGAATGGAAAGCGCTGGCCCTTTCAATCTGACATTTGTTTTGTACAAGTGTATTATAATCTTGCGATTGCGATATTTCAAGACGAAATCATTGCTATTGAAAGGTTTTGTGAGGATACACAAAATGACGACCCAAAATTTGTATGATTCTATAACCCTTGCAGAAAACATCAAACTTCAAGCAAAAGCTCGCAATGTTCAGTTGAAAGATATGTTTGCCGAACTCGAAATGAGCAAAGGCACCCTTTCCAACTTACGCACTGGCCGCATGATGGCGGCTGATAGCCTTGCCCGCATCTCTGACTATCTCGACTGCTCCATGGACTTCCTCATGGGGCGCACTGTTGACCCCGCCGTGAAACGGATGAATCTGACAGATGATGAACGCCAAAAGGTTACAGATTATCTTCAATTCATTCTGAGTCAGCGGAAATAGTTCTCAGAGCCGCTCAGATGGCTCTATTTTGCGTTTTCGGAGTTTCCTCAAGGAATTTGCCGTTTGATGCAAAATGCAGTTCAAATCGCTTCTTTGAGCGATTGTGCTTATTTGTCGATTACGAAGTGCGCGCCCTCGGTGATAAGCACCGTGCCGCGATGCTCGTCATTGACGATGGTGTTCCGTTTGCCGATGTACTCTGCCGGAAGCTCACCACTCTTCACCCGCTCAAGGTTGAACGGCGTCGGCTCCCAGCGGCCCTTGTAGGCCTCCGGGATCTTGTCCCACTCCGCTTTTGTGTAGTGGCGCATCAGGTCTGCCCCCCATTCTTCCCCGCTCAGCAGCTTCCAACCGTAAGCATCGCAGAACCACCAGCCGGAGGATTCCCCATCGGCGAGGTAAATGATGTCCGACACGCTCAAGCTGTGGCCCTCGAAGCCTGCGGGCCTGTCGATGTTAAACTTGCGGAACAAGCCATCAAGCGTCTGCTGCGCGTCCTTTCGGGTTTCCACATTACCCTCGTACACCAGACGGTAGTTCTCCCGGTGGATGCCTCCCAGCTGTGCAGCCTGATCGGACGCCATGAACCGCAGCTTCATCTGCTCCATGGTGTCCTCTTTCAGCTGGTAGATTTCATACTTCATGTGAATCTTCCTTTCCTTGATTTGCGAACGCCATCAAGTGTCTAACAAGCAATTTCCGGGTGGACGTGCCTTTTACGCAGGATGTTGACCTGCTACCCAGAACCATAAAACGGACACGCTCATGGTGTCATGGCTCCCGCGACGCCCATTGGGCGTTTCGGCCTGTGCCGGAGGCCATCGTCAGGCGGGTTATTTATTCCAGTTGCGCCCTGCGCCAATCGACGCATCCCGGATAGAGAGCATCCTATTCTTTCCTGTGCGAGTGCTGCGGAATGCCTGCATGGCCTCCCGAAAGGCATCGTCTTCAGCCAGTTCCCACGACTCAAAGTGGTAATACCGAATCTCGCCATCCTCGGCTTGATACTTAATTTCAATGTTCACGGCTCAAGCCTCCTCGATCTCCACGCACTTGATGCTGTTGCGAAGATACCTCCGTCCCCGGAGCGCTTCACAGGCGGCGCACAGGTCATCGGCCTTGCACCGCAAGAGGATGTCCTCAATCTCGCTGCTCCCCTGCCGGTTATCGTATGCAGCCTTAACGGCTGCTGCTCGGTCATCATCCATCAGGACGGTCATGCAGGCCTTCCCTTCCTCACCTTTCATGCGGATATCGTAGGTAAAAATGACGTACTTCATGGTCTAGGCTCCTTTCTCACAGCTTGCGCAGGTTCGCATACTGGCGAAACAGGTCTTGGACGTATGCCCTGTGGATGGTCGAGCTGAACCACATCTCCGCATTCCGGCCCGATCGAACCGGCGGGATCCATCCGGCCATTTCCACCACATCCGCATCGTAATCATTGGGATTTTGTTTGATTGTCGCCGCCAGCACCCTCAGAACCCGTGCGATGCCGTACTTTTGCACCATGTCCTTCGCATTTATGCGGGTCATTTCGACGGCAAGCGTTTCCAGCTTGTCACGCTCGGCAAACCATTCCTCCCGATTTTGGGTTGGAATGGTGGCCAGCTGCTTCATAAGTTCCTTGTCAAACATCCTTCATTCCTCCTTTGGAGCCAGCCGGAAAGCATTGAACATCCAATGGCCTTCCCCATCACAGACGCTTTCTACCGTACAAAGATTGTCGAGCGCAACGCTCATCGGCGAGCCGTATGTGCCACGCACCCACAGACCCGCCCTCTCTGCCAGCGTCCAGAAATAGTCCACCTCGATGCCGGGATTCTTCAACTGAGGCGGCATGTGCTTCGTAAAAGCCGCCCGGATGAAGTTCTCGCACCACTCAACCTTGATGTTTTTCATGCCTTGGCCTCCTCGCTTTCGGCTTTCTGCTCGAGATCGAGCAACTCGTTGTAAATCCTTTCGGCCTCGTCGCCGGTCAGGTTGAACTGCTCGATCAGGTCAGGAAGGGCATCTGCCCGCCAGCCCCCCTCGTAGAGAGAAGCTGCTGTGTACTGGGTGTCGTACTCCTCCTGTCCGCCGCAGCGGAGGTCATCACGCCAGTTCTCGTAATCGGTCTCTGTCATGCTCAGCATCATCGTTCAGCCCTCCTCAACGACCCATCCGGCGCAATAGCCGGGATTGCGAAGTCTTGCCTTTGCAAGCGCTTCATCGAACGTCCGGGCGCGAACTCGGACAGGCGGCAGGTCGCCGCCCACGATTTCCCATGTAGCCATGGGCGCTACAAACTTCACCATGTGGTCCTCCATCAGCTCCGGCTATCCCGCCGGATGCTCAAAATCTGGTCGTTGTCCCCGAAGCTCCGCTCTTGCAGGTTCTCGATGTCGTAAATCAGGAATGCAAGAATCAGCGCTTCCCGTGTGCAGTACTTCCGCTCCCGGAATGTGTACGGCGTCTTGGCCTTTAACAGCCGCTCCGCTACATCGTCCACAATGTCCAGCGTGGTGCTGTAGGTCTGCGGAGCCGCTGGACCGCGGCCATTCGAGGTGTACTCAACAAGAAGTCTCATTCGTCCTCGTCCTCCTCTCCCTCGGTAACGCTGTCCATCTGGACGCTCCCGTAGGTGTAGCCGTTGTCGTTGCGAATGTAGACGGGCTGGTCTTCGTCGTACTGGCTCAGGATGTCAATCAACTCCCCCACCGTCATGGTGTCGTGGCACTGGCTGGGAGAGTACCCATCCCGGCGGCTGTCAATGTAAACATTCGTCATGGTATTGTCCTTTCTATCTAACAGGTGTTTGAATCATTTGTTAGATATATTATAATCTCACTTTTGTGAGATAGCAATACGACAATCTCATTTTAGTGAGATTCATGCTTTTGCACAAAAAGGAGGTCCTATTTTTGATATTTTGGGAGCGATTCTATCAGATGTGCGTTCTTCGAGGTACGAAGCCAAATCCGCTTGCAAAAGAGCTTGGCATCTCTTCTGGCGCTGTTACACGCTGGAAAAACGCCGAAGATCCACCATCGGGCAAGACCCTTATGCTTCTTGCCGACAGGCTGGACTGTTCCGTCGACTACCTGCTTGGCCGTACCGACGACCCCGTTCTTCATCAGTTGGATTCGTCGTCCTCGTCGGCTATATAACGCGCGCCCGTGCGTGATGAAGACGATAGTCTTCATACATAATCATTAACATTAACATTTACATTAACAGCTTGTTTTGTTTGTTTTGCTTATCAAATCAAGCATTTGGTTGTTTTGCTTGTTTTCGCATGCTTCTTGAAAAAAGCGGGGCCATCAAGCCCCGCCAGAAACCACCTTGGAGATGACCAGCCGCCCTGCGAAGTACTTAAACTTCTCCGGCGAATGGAACAGCTTCTCAAAATACGCTGCATCCTCTTCCCGCAGATCCGTGAAGTCCTCTTCATCGACTCCAACCACGAGGAATGTGCCAACAATGACGTCGTAAGGCTTGCCGCCCCTGTACAGGGCCCGGTTTGGCTTGAGGCCCATGCACTTGCCCTCTTCGTTGCAGATCAGGCCCACCGGGCGGTGCTGGTCCGGGTAAAGCACCTGAATGTAGCCGCCCACAGCGTCTTGCAGAGTTGCAAGCTCGTTGTAAATGTCAATGCGTTCCGGGGCCTTTCCCGGCTCAATTCTCAATGCTTTCATGGCTCAAATCTCCTTTCCTGCCGCCAGCGGTTCACCATTCCATGCAACGCAGAACGGATACGCATCCACCTCTGTGCTGCGGAGCCAGCCGCCCTGCACGGCCATCATCACTTCGACCCGGTACGCTTGCCGGGTGCGGCTCCCCTTGACGCCTTTATACAGCGCCCCGCCGTGAGACTTCTTGAAAGCCTTGGCTTCCTCTTCGGTTTTGAAAAACTTGTTGCAGTACATAAGTCAAACCTCCTTGTTGTTGAGCTGATAGGCTTTACCGCGGTATTCGATGATATAGCTATGGTCAGGTGTGCGGAACACAGCAATGCGCTTCTTGTCCACATTTTTGACGGCCAGTTTTCGGCAAATGAACGGCACCACAATCTTGATGGTTTCGGCGCTGGTCAAATCCTTTCGGTCACGGTTTGGCCGCAGGGAGTAGCGATAAAGGCGCTTCTTGCTGACGGCTTCTGCGTCCGCTTCTGTCCCGAAGTACGGCTCTGTATCACCGATACCACTGACGTCATAGAAACGCTGGGCGCTGACTCTCTCAAGCCGTTTGAGCCAGATTGTCCGGCTGCTCTTAGGGGCATTGGGTTCTACGCCCTCTTCTTCCCGTACCCGCCCAACAATCAGCTCAACGCCTTTCTTGTCCCACCCCTCCGAGAAACGGTCAAGAACCACGCAGATGATTTCGACGCCATTGGTCAAGTCCACCTTGCCAAGCTCACCTTGGCTTCCGGGCATTGTCGAGGTGTTGAAGTAATACCCCTGCGCCAAGTACTTGTTCACCTCTGTCGTGAACATCTTGTTGATGTCTGAATACTTCATGGCCATTCCCCTTTATCTAACAATCGTATAACCAGCGTACTTGAAGTTGTTCACGAGCTCCGCCGCCTTTGCCAGATGCTCAGCGAGTTCTGCGGCCCGTGCTGCATCCATTGTTGCCCAGTCCATCGAAATGGTGATTTTAACTTTTTCACCAAACACCAAGCGGATTTCAATGGCTTCATCCAGCTCTGCGACTTGCCCTGTCAGCTCCCGCATTGCTTTGCTGAGCACTTTGTACGTTACCATTTTCATATTTTTTCGACCTCCGTTGTTGCTCATGCAGTCCAACAAATGTTTGACTGTGATTATATAATAATCCAACACCTGTTAGACGACAAGACCGCAAATCTAACAAGTGTTGGATTTCAGCGTATTACACAAGATTTCAGAAAGAAAGCTGGTAAAAAGGATGACGATTACTGTCCAACGCATTGTCGAATTGATGGAATATTACGGTTCATCGGGCGCTTTTATGTCGCGCCTGTGCGGGAAAAGTAGAACCCTTGTTGCGAGCTGGCAAGCGGGAAAATCTGTTCCTACCGCTTCGGACATCACCACTATTGCCGCCCGCTATGGCGTGTCTGAAGCCTATCTCCGGGGGGAGGTAGATTTCCCGGAGTCGAATCTTTCCGCTTTGCAGAGGCGGCTCATGGACTCCACGCACGATCTGACGGACGATGAAATGCGCAAGGTAATAGAGTACGTCCGCTTCGTCAAATTCCTGCGCGAATAACAAAAGGACAGGCTCCCAAAGAGGGCCTGTCCGCGCCATCGGTGCTCGTTACTGCTGTTTCAGCGTTTCGATGTACTCAAGCACCCGCTTGACCTGTTCCGGGGTTAAATCCTTGATTTCTTCCCGAAGAACATCATCAAGCACATTTCCATGTCTGGAGCGCTCATCCGATGCAGGCATCTTCTCACTCCTTCCCGGCGCAAGCGCGCCATTGGAAAGAGTAAGACAGCTTACAAGCAGATTCCAGCCATCTACCGAAATCCGTGAATAAATAACAGAAAGGGTTGTGAGGTTATGGGATTCAGATACAGAAAAAGCATTCGTCTTGGCGGTGGCTTTCGCATCAATATTTCAGGAAGTGGAGTTGGGTATTCGTGGGGCGTTCCCGGATACCGAATCACCAAAACGGCCAACGGAAAAATCAGGCAAACTGCATCCATCCCCGGAACCGGGATCAGCTATGTTTCAGAGGAATCTATCCGCAGCGCCGAGACTCCAAGATCTTCTACGCAGCCTCCAGCATTTGAAACGGAGGTCATACAGTCCACTGATAGAAGCAGCTACAAGGATGCCGATTTTGCGGCGCTTATGACACAAATCCACTTAGTCCATTTTCTCAACAAAGCGTTCTTTATAATCGGCGTTATTGGCCTTTTGGCTTTTATCGTCCTTCACACTCCGCAGCGGCTCCTGTTGACAATCCTTTCTTTCGCTGCATTTCTGCTCGTCCATTATAAAGCCAAAGTGAATTTGGAATACGATTTTTCCGATGAACAACGTGCCGCTTATGAGGATTGGTATCACGCATGGCGAGAACTATTCGCTTGCGATGCCGCATGGTATGTCACGGAGATAGAAAAGGGACACAACGCTAAAACAAATGCAGGAGCTAGCGAAGCAACTCTCCCCAAAAAGCTCCTTGGAATGCCGAAGCTCCCCTATTACCTCAGCACCAATGTTCCATATTTTTCTGCGGCTCTGTCAAAAAAGGAGTCGTTCTATATTCTCCCCGATAAGATATTCTATCTGCACGACGGAAAGCTGAGTGCCTACGATGCGGACGAAGTCAATTACCGCGCCGACATCATTCATCCCATCATAGACTCAACGGGAATGGAAATCCCGGCGGATGCTAAGGTTGTCGGCAAAACGTGGCTCAAGGTAAATGCAGACGGATCCCGTGATAAGCGCTATAAAAACAATCACCAGTGCTCCATCTGTGAATGCGGCCGACTGCGCATTTCTTCCCCTGCTGGTTTGAATCTATGTCTCATGCTTAGCAATTCAGAGCACATCGACGATTTCAATTCCATCATCGCCAAATAAAAAGACCCCGGCCATTATAAAAATGGTCGGGGATTTCTAAACACGTCAGGAGGTATATTCTAATGCCCTGCTACAAGGACGAAAAAACAGGCACATGGTACTGCCAGTTTCGCTACGCTGATTTCACCGGGAAACGAAAGCAGAAACGCAAGCGCGGCTTCAAGACCAAACGTGAAGCGCAGGAGTGGGAGCGCGAATTCCATCTGCAAAAGGCCAAGAGTTGTGATATGACTCTTGCCAGCTTTGTGGAGCTGTACTTCAATGACCGGGAGCACCATGTCCGCGACACCACAATGGACACCAAGCGAAATATTTTTGACACCAAAATTGTTCCGCTTCTCGGAAATCGGAAAATGAATGAGATCACCGCTCTTGACATTCGAGATTGGCAACAGCAAATCAAAGAGATGGGCGAAACTACTGGCCTCCCCTATTCGGAAACGTATCTCTACACCATTCACGCCCAGTTGACCGCGCTCTTCAACTATGCTCAGACGTTCTACGGCCTGCGTTTCAATCCGTGTGATGCCGCCGGCTACATGGGTTCCTCCGTCGCCGGGGAAATGCTTATCATCACGAAAGACCAATACGAGCTTTTACGGAAAGAGTTCCGCAACGAGGCCTATCTTCTGGCATTTGACATTCTGTTCTGGACAGGGTGCCGCGAGGGCGAGATGCTGGCGCTGTTGCCCAAAGACCTGACCGATGATGACCAGTTGCGCATCTACAAGACCTATCACAGAAAAAAGGGGCAGGACATTTTCGGTCCCACCAAGAACAGCAAGAAAGGCGGAAACCGCAACGTGCCTATTCCGCACTGGCTGGCCGAAGAGTTCCGCACCTACTGTTCCCGGCTCTACGGGCTGACCCCAGATGATCGCGTGTTCTACATGACGTGCACAGCGCTCAACAAGGAGCTGACCCGCTGCACCCAGCTCACCTATCTGCCGGATATTCGCGTTCATGACCTGCGGCACAGCCACGTTTCCCTCTGCATCGAGCTGGGCTACTCCATCGTTCTGGTGGCAAGGCGAATCGGCGACACCGTTCCCGTCGTCATGCGAACTTATGCCCATTTGTACCCCAACAAGCAGCAGGAGCTTGTGTCGAAGCTGGAGGCCATCGGCTCCCCCTCTTCTAATGACGATGAATCCGATTTGATGTCACTCGGCTAGGCCGAAAATAGGTGATGTCACGGCCCGTTTTGTGATGTCATGATGTCAAAAAAGCCCCGGAAAGTTTCGTTTTCTCGTTACTTTCCGGGGCTTCCAAATTATTCTTCGATAATAAACCGTACTATCATTTCCCGGCATATCCAGCAGGTGCTTTTTGCCGCAGGTGATGTCAAAGTGATGTCATTCTTCCGAAATTCATCATTTTTCAGTCGTAGACACGTTTTATTTTCTTATATTCCATTATTCGAGCTCGATCGTAGCCGGCGGCTTACCGGTGCAGTCATAGAACACGCGGTTCACGTGCTTGACCTCATTGACGATACGGCTGGTGACTGTGCCCAGCACATCCCAAGGCATATTGTAGCTCTCGGCGGTCATGAAGTCGGTGGTGGTGACGGCGCGCAGGGCCACGGCGTAGTCGTAGGTGCGCTCGTCGCCCATGACGCCGACGCTGTGCATATTGGTCAGTGCGGCGTAGTACTGGCTGATTTCCTTATCGAGGCCTGCCTTGGCGATCTCCTCGCGCCAGATGGCGTCGGCATCCTGTACGATGGCGACCTTTTCGGGAGTCACTTCGCCGATGATGCGGATGCCCAGACCCGGGCCGGGGAAGGGCTGGCGGCTGACCAGATACTCGGGCAGACCCAGCTCACGGCCAGCCTGACGGACTTCGTCCTTGAACAGGTTGCGCAGAGGCTCCACCAGCTCCTTGAAGTCCACGGTGTCGGGCAGACCGCCGACGTTATGGTGGCTCTTGATGACGGTGGACTCACCGCCCAGACCACTCTCGACCACGTCGGGGTAGATGGTGCCCTGTGCGAGGAAATCGACCTTGCCGATCTGCTTGGCCTGCTCTTCGAAGACGCGGATGAACTCCTCGCCGATGATCTTGCGCTTGCGCTCCGGCTCGGTGACACCGGCCAGCTTTGCAAAGTAGCGCTCACGGGCGTCCACACAGATGAAGTTGATGTCAAAGCCGTTGGCGTTGCCGGGGCCGAAGACCGAGCAGACCTCTTCCTTCTCATTCTTGCGCAGCAGGCCGTGATCCACAAAAACGCAGGTCAGCTGCTTGCCGATGGCCTTGGCCAGCATGGCGGCCAGCACCGAGGAATCGACGCCGCCGGACAGGGCGCAGAGCACCTTGCCGTCGCCGATGCGCTCCCGCAGGGCCTTGACATTGTTCTCCACGAAAGAGTCTATCTTCCAGTCGCCGGTGCAGCCGCAGACATTGTACACGAAGTTGCGCAGCATCTTCTTGCCCTCTGCGGTGTGGAGCACCTCGGGATGGAACTGGACAGCGTACAGACCCTTTTCCTCATTCTCGGCCGCTGCCACCGGGCAGTTGACGGTGTGGGCCGTGATCTTGAAGCCGGGCGCTGCCTGCTCGATGTAGTCGTTGTGGCTCATCCAACAGATGGTGGAAGGCTGCACATCGGTGAACATCTTGCTGCTGTTGTCCACGAAGACTTCGGTCTTGCCGTACTCGCGCTCCGGTGCGCGGCAGACATGACCACCCAGCAGGTGCATCATGAGCTGGCTGCCGTAGCAGATGCCCAGCACAGGCACGCCCCAGCGGAAGATCTCGGGGTCGATGGTGGGCGAATCCTCCAGATAGACGCTGTTGGGGCCTCCGGTGAAGATGATGCCTTTGGGGTTCTTTGCCTTAATGACGGAAAGATCTGTCTTATAGGAATAGATCTCACAGTAGACATTGTTCTCGCGGACGCGGCGCGCGATGAGCTGATTGTACTGGCCGCCAAAGTCCAGCACGATCACGGTTTCATGCTGCATGATGTTCTCCTCTCTGTTGTTCCTGGTGTGCTTTCTATAGCTGGATTTAGTATAGCACATTCCACAACCAAAAGCGACATCTTTTGTATATTTTCCTGTTTTTGTTTTTTATTTTGAATTGTAAACCTTTTTACAACTCTCAAGTTGACGCCGCTGCTCCAGTCTGTCATACTGGGCGTATGGCCGCTTTGGGCCAGACACCGGCCCCCCGGGGCCGCAAGTATAGGAGGAGCATTCATTATGAGTCAAACCACACAGGCCGTTTCGGCCAGAAAGTCCAAGTTTTCCGTCCGCGACATCTGCTACGCGGGCCTGTTCGCCGCCGTCATCGCAGTGATGGCCCAGATCTCCATCCCGATGCCTCTGGGCGTCCCCATGACCATGCAGACCTTCGCCATCACGCTGGCTGCTGTGGTTCTGGGTTCCAAGCTTTCCGCCATCTCTACACTGGTCTATCTGGCGCTGGGTGCCGTGGGCGTACCGGTGCTGGCCAACTTCTCCGGCGGCTTTGATAAGTTCGTCGGCCCCACCGGCGGCTTCCTCATCTCCTTCCCCCTGATGGCCTATATCATCGGCCTCGGCGTCGAGCACCGCAACGCCTTCAAGGGCGCTTTCGTCACCGCTGTCGTGGTGGGCACTCTGGTCAACTATGTGGTGGGCGTCGCCCTCTTTGTGGTGGTGGCCCACAGCACCATCGCCGTCGGTATCTCTGCCTGCGTGCTGCCCTTCATCCCCACCGCCATCATCAAGGCTGTGCTGGCCTGCGCCATCGGTCTCAATCTGCGGAAGCGTATCCCGGGTCTGAAGGCATGAGCATCGTACTTCGTCCCCACCATCTGCTCTGCACACAGGGCTACTCCGGCAAGGGCTACGACAACGATTTTGTCGCCCACATGACCGATGTGGTGCACCAGCTTCGGGATGTTCCCGGCACCACCATCCGCCTCACCTTCTCCACCGACACGCTCTGTTCCTGCTGCCCCAACAAGCTGGGCGAGGATCTCTGCGACACGCAGGAAAAGGTCAAGCGCTACGACGCAAAGACAGTGGAATACTTTGGTCTCGAGGAAAAGGAATACGTCTATCAGGACCTCATCCGTGCCATCGACGCCAAGGCCACGCCCGAGATCCTCGCCGACATCTGCCGCGACTGCTGCTGGTTCCCCGTCAGCGCCTGCTGCAAGAACATCTGCGAAGGCCGGTATGTGAAGTAAGCTGCAAGCTCTGAAGTCCCATGTTCCCACGACAGTGTGAACACGGGACTTTTTGCATATAACAGAAGACCCGTGGTGCAGAGCTTTTCCGCACCACGGGTCTTTTTCCAATCTGATCAGGCGACGAACTTGTCGTACAACCCAAACACAAAGATGAACAGGACGATGAGGGGCAGGCCATAGGTCAGATAGCCGCGCATCCAGTCCTGCACCTTGAGGCCGTCGCCGGTGTTGACTTCCTTCTTGTAGTTGTCCCAGCCCCAGCCGTAGCGGGTGACGCAGAACAGCAGGTAGACGAGGGAGCCGAGAGGCAGGAAGAGGTTGCTGACGAGGAAGTCCTCCAGATCCAGCACTGCGCCGCCGAAGATGGCGAAACCGTCCCATGCCCAGACATTGTAGCCCAGCACGCAGGGCAGTGAGAGGGCGATGATGAGGAAGAGGTTGACGAGGCTGGACTTCTGACGGCTCCAGCCGGTCAGCTCCATGCCGCAGCAGATGATGTTCTCAAAGACGGCCAGCACGGTGGAAAGGGCCGCAAAAGCCATGAACAGGAAAAACAGGCTGCCCCACAGACGGCCCATCGACATATTGGCGAAGATGTTGGGCAGGGTGATGAAGATGAGGCTGGGGCCGCTGGTCTGGTCCACGCCGTAGGTGAAGCAGGCCGGGAAGATGATGAGGCCGGAGGTCAGAGCCACGAAGGTGTCCAGCACCACGACACGGACGCTCTCCCCCAGCAGGGCGTGCTCCTTGCCGATGTAGCTGCCGAAGATGGCCATTGCGCCGACGCCGAGACTCAGGGTGAAGAAAGCCTGATTCATGGCCCCCACCAGCGTGTTGACGACGCCCACCTCCTTCATGCGGCCAAAGTCGGGCACAAGATAGAAGTGCAGGCCCTCCTTTGCGCCGGGCATGAACAGGCTGTTGACGGCCAGCACCACCATGATGACCAGCAGGGCGATCATCATCCCCTTCGTCACCTTCTCAAGGCCGTTCTGCAGGCCGCGAGCGCAGACAAAGATGCCGAACACCACGACCACCACCATCCAGAAGCCCATGATGAGCGGGCTTGCCAGCATCTCGGTGAAGGCGTCTGACACCTGACCGGCATCCAGACCGGAGAGCTTTCCGGCGGCGGTCATGTAGAAGTAGTGGAGCATCCAGCCCGACACCGTGGTGTAAAACATCATCAGCAGATAGCAGCCGATGAGGGTGAAGTAGCCGTGGATGTGCCACTTCTGGCCGGGCTTCTCGAGGGCCTGATAGGCGCGCACCGGGCTTTTGTGGCTGGCGCGGCCCACGGCGAACTCCATGCTCATGATGGGCAGGCCCAGAATCACGAGGAAGAGCAGGTAGAACAGCACGAACGCGCCGCCGCCGCCCTGACCTGCCATGTAGGGGAACTTCCACACATTTCCGATGCCGATCGCGCAGCCGGCGGAAAGGAGGATGAACCCGAGTCTCGATTTGAGTTTTTCGCGTTCCATTGATTGTCTCCTTTATTGCACCATGCAAAGATCTGCGCCCGTCGTGCTTCGTACACGACGGGCGCACAGTGTATTGATTATATCACAGCTTGCGGCAAGTTTTCCAGAAGTCTCACTTGAATCTTTTTCATATTTTCTCAAAAAATCCAACTGTACCTTCACCCTTTGAGCAGCTCCGCCTGCATTTCGTCCAGCTGCTCGTAGCTGTAGAGGCGGTTAAGGGCCTCCACCAGTTCTTTTTTCGAGAGCCGGGGCGGCAGTCCGAGGGCTGAGAGCAGCTTCATCTTCCGCTCCGCCGAGCCTGCCGTGCCTGAAAGCCCCCACTCGTAGAGGTCGGTGTAGGTGATCTGCCGCCCCTCCGGCTTCACCGGGGCCGTATCAGCCTCTTCGCCCAGAGCATCCCGCAGCGCCTGCAGGACAAGGGCGTCGTCCACGCCCTCGACCCCCAGAAGCCCCTCTTTGCCGGGCTGAGCCTTCCGCTTTTCCTTGCCGTGGATAGCCGGGACATAGGCCTGTACGACATTCTTTTCCCCCACCAGATTCGTGATGTAGGTGCGGATGCGGAAGCCCGCCGCGTCGGAGTCCGTCAGCAGGATAAGGCCGTTCCTGCGGGCCAATGTCTTGAAAAGCTGCTGACGCTTCTTGTCCTTATAGATGCCGAAGCCGTCCGTCAACAGGATCATGGCGTCTGTCAGATGAGACAGGCGGGCGGCGTCGTACTTGCCCTCCACGATGAGCACACGGTCGGTGTGCAGCAGTTCCTGTTTTTCGCTCATCGTCTTCCTCCCGCCATGGCCAAGCGGCAGAGCGCCGTTTCCAGAAGGGTCTGGGCGCTCACCGGCTGGCTTTTCAGACTCTTGTCCAGCTCCAAAAGGATCTGCATACAGGCTTCGAGCTGGGGCAGTGTGTAGTGGCTGGCCGTCTCCGCCGAGCGCTTGAGCCGGTAGTCGCTGCCCTTGTAGCCAAAGTCCTTGAACACGGTGCTATAGCTTTTCCGCTTGGCCGCGCCCAGCTTGACCCGGTACAGATCGACGTAGCTGCCGATCATGGCAGCAGTGATGGGGATCGGCTCCTGCTGTAAGCGCAGCAGGGTCTGGAGCTTTTTGCACGCGCCGGTAGCGTTTTTCGCCGTGATCATCCGTATCATCTCGAAGACATCGGCCTCAAGGCTCACGGTGCCCATCTCGGCCACCATCGCCGTGGTCACGGTCTGGTAGCCCGAGAGGGCGCAGAGCTTATCCACCTCGTTTTCCAACAGGAAGGGGTCTTCGCCGCAGCGTTCCAGCAGGGCCGCCGCCGTGCCCTCGGAGAGGGTAGTGTCCTGCGCTTTGGCCCGGTCCATCATCATGACCTTCAGCTCGTAGGGCTTGGGCTTGGCCAGCTCCTCGGCAAAGCCGACCTTGGTGCACTGGGCGACGAGCTTCTGCGCCCGCTTGCCCAGCTTGAGCTTATTGCGTTCCAACTCAAACACGCTGCCCAGCACCGCCACAGCGTTTTCGAGGCTGGCCAGCGTAGCGCACAGCTCGTCGAGGTCTTTGTCGCTGTAGGCGGCAGGGTCCACCTCGGGCAGAAGCACCACCCGCCGCGTCCCGAAGAAAGAGATGGTGCCCGCCGCCATGATGAGCTGCTCGATTTCCGGCGTCGCGCCGTCCAGCACCGTCGTTTCCTCGTCCTCGCCCTCGGCCAGCAGCTTCGACGCCCGGGCCACGGCCTGCCGGACCAGATACCGCTCACTGGAATAAAAATAGTAGACCGGACAGCCCCCTTGGGCCAGCTGCCGGAGTTTCGTTTCCGTTGCCAAATCATCGGCTCCTTTTTCTATTAAGGTGATGGCCTTATTTTATCATACTCCGCCCGCTTTGAAAAGCGCTCACCCTGCGAGGCGGAGGCGCAGACGGGAGACGGGCACAGCGTCGCTCTCCCGCATCCAGCGGTACTTTCGGCTCAGGGTCAGGCAGTCGGTGTACCGGATGTTGTCCGGCCGCGCCATCGACGCCAGCAGCCACTCGGCCCGGATGGGCTTTGCAGGGCGGACGGTGCCGCTTACCGTGACAAAACGCTGCCCGCCGATGGTCAGCCGGACGATGCAGCCCTGCCGGGTGCGGTAAAGCTCCAAGTCCACCCCTCCGCAGGCGGCGCGGCGGGTGGTGTCCGTAGCCAGCGCAGCGGCATCGATGCGCGTTTCGGCTTTCAGATTGCAGGGCGTCTCCGGCTGCATCCGCAGGTCCACCAGCAGCTCCACCCGCTTCACGCCCCGCTTTTCCAGCTGGGTCTCCACGGCCCGCTGGGTGATACTGCTGCCCCGGAAGAGAACGACCGCCTGTTCCCGCCGGGTGATGATGACGGCGGGCGCGGCCTGCGTGCCCACAAGCTCAATGTTCACCACGTTCCGGCTCAGGGCCGTTTCAAGGCCGAAGGCCAGCGCCGTCAGTAAAACGACCGTAGGAAGTGCCGCCCGGAGGCGGACATTCCACCGCATCGCCGCTGCGCAGAGCAAGAACAGCACGAGGCACACCAGTGCGGCATACCCGCCATCGAACCAGAGCGACGCCCCCGGCAGACCGGACACCCGGAAGGCCCACTCGTTCATCCCAAACGCCAGCCCCTCGGCACAGAAGGCTATGGGGCGGCGAAGAATTTCAAACAAGGGCAGGGATCCGAAATTCTGGGCCGCCAGACCCAGCAGCGCCGCGCCGAGGCTGAGGCCCAGCATCGGCCCCACCATCCAGAGGACCGCCACGCCCGACACCACGGCCCAGACCGTCGCGCTCATCCCCCGCAGCACCAGCACCGGGAAGGTCGCCGCCGAGGCGCAGAAGGAGACGCAGAGCGCATCCCACACGCCGCCCGCCAGACGGCGGAGGAGCAGCACCGGGCGGGAGGGCTTCTTCCCCTGCCTTTTCTTCTTATTATAGTAGGCTTTCCGGCCTCGCTTTGCGCACACTCCCCCGGCCAGCGTGCCCAGCACTGCCGCAAAGGACAGCTCAAAGCCCACGTCACAGACAGCGTACCCGTTGCCCAGACACATGAGAACGCCCGCTGCACCCAGCGAGGTGAGGGTGTCCGCCGGGCCTCCCAGCCAGACCCCGAGGGATCTGATCCAGACCGCCACCGCCGCCCGGAGGACCGAGGGCGTCACACCAGTGATGCCCACCAGCAGGAGAGCCGTCCCGGCCCGGAGCAGAGACCTCGCCCGCCGATAGGCCCGGCTGCGCTCCCGCTCCCGGCGGGGCAGAGCGTCCAGCAGACCACAGAAGATGGTGACGTGCAGGCCGCTCACCACCAGCACATGGGAAAGTCCTGCGCCCCGGTAGGCGCTGCGGAGGGCGGAGGAAAGATGGCTCTTGTCTCCTGCGGCAATCGCAGCCAGAACGCCGCCGGTGTTTTCTGCCATGCCACCGCGCAAGGCGCGGCTCAGGGCCGCTTGAAGGCGGGCCGTCCGGGCACGGAAGCTTCGGCCCGGCCCAAGCCGCAGCATCCCCGACCGATACTCCGCGCTCAGGGCGATGCCGTCGGCATAGTCGCTGAGGCGCTGGGTGGCGTCCGGCAGGTCCAGCGCGAAGCGGCCCCGGATGCGGCCGCCTGCCTCGCATCGGGGCAGACTGACACACTCCACACGGAACCGGACAGTCTCTCCGTCTACCGTCTCCACCCGCAGCACAGCGCTCACCCGGCCCGCCCCATAGGCGCGGCCGATGCTCTCCACCTCTGCGGTCAGGACTGCTTCCTGTCCGGCGTATGACCCCTGTATTTTCGCCAGCCGGGCATCGGTGGTCTCCCGGATGCCGACGCCAGCCAGAGCGCCCAGCAGCAGACAGACCGCATAGCCTCGTGCAGCCCCGCCTTTCCACCAGACCAGCAGGCAGAAGACAACAAAAATTGCCGCAGACGGCAGCAAAAGCCCCGTCTGCGGCAAAAATGAGCACAATGCTAACACACCCAGCGCACTCAGGCAGAACGCGCAGAGCGGGCGTCGCATCTCAGCTTAGTGGAAAAACAGCGGCAGCGGCTCAAGGAAGATGATGTCCTTGCGCTGTGCTGCATCGCCCTCGGCCAGAACGGCCGCCTGACCTACGATGGTGCACTGGGTCTGCTCGGCCAGCTCATCCAGAGCCTTCAGGGAACCGCCGGTAGAGATGACGTCATCCACGACCAGCACCCGCTTGCCGTTCATCTTGTCCAGCTCCTTGCGGTCGATGACCAGCTTCTGCTTACCTGCCGTGGTGATGGACTGGTCCTCGACGACGACGGGGTCGGGCATATACAGCTTGACGCCCTTGCGTGCGCAGACGTAGGGCTTGCCGCTCTGGCGGCTCATCTCATGGGCCAGCGGGATGCCCTTGGCCTCAGCGGTCAGCAGGATGTCGAACTCCGGGCACTTCTTGAGCAGCTCGGCGGCAGCAGCCACGGTCAGCTCGGCGTCGCCCAGCATGATGAAGGCTGCGATGTCCAAGTGGTCGTCCACCTTGCAGATGGTCAGCTCACGGGTCAGGCCCGCGACGTTCAGGGTATAAGTCTTAGCCATATTCAACGATCTCCTTCATTTTCCGGAATCAGACAGGCAGCTTCTCGCCGCCCAGAACATGGAAGTGCAGATGCTTGACGGTCTGGCCGGCGTCCTCGCCCACATTGGAGATGACGCGGTAGCCGTTGTCGAGGCCCTGCTCCTTGGCGAGCTTTGCGATGACCGCGAACACATGGCCCAGCAGAGCGCCGTCAGCCTCAGTCAGTGCAGCGGCCGAGGAGATGTGCTTTTTCGGGATGACGAGGAAATGCACCTTGGCCTGCGGGGCGATGTCGTAGAACGCCACCACCTGCTCGTCCTCATAGAGCTTCTTCGAGGGGATCTCCCCCGCTGCAATTTTGCAAAACAGACAATCTTCCATGGGAATCGCTCCTTCCAATATTTTTTAATGAGTCAACCTCTCAGTCTCGCTATCGCTCGACAGCTCCCCTACCGAGGGGAGCCTCTGGCGAAGAGGGAAAGCTTTCC